>Ga0134126_10000832_pt1 | contig 38909 bp, 29 predicted proteins | sample KB31752_FD_96881 | JGI IMG/M metagenome (GOLD analysis project Ga0134126, IMG submission 96881) | Terrestrial soil microbial communities with excess Nitrogen fertilizer from Kellogg Biological Station, Michigan, USA - KB3-175-2 | ecosystem: Environmental > Terrestrial > Soil > Unclassified ...
GAATCTTTATAGAACTTGGGATCTATAAGGTTTTCGCTCCAGCGGAGCGAAATGTATGGTTTACTTTACTCCTCATCAATACATTGCACTCCGCTGGAGCGCCAAACAGTGGTTAGTGGCGAAGTCTATAAACATTTGGTTCCTCCGGAGCCAGAACCTCGTCTGATTTTTCATCGGAAGGAATCGCCATGAAGAAACTTATTCACGCAATGCTCGACTTCGTTCTCATAGTGTTGGGCATATTCTCAGCTGGTCTGGGGTTGAAGGGTTTTCTTTTATCCAGTCACTTCATTGACGGCGGCGTCACTGGCGTTTCGATGTTGCTCGCCAATGTGCTGGGCTGGCCGCTTTCCATTCTGATCCTGGTTATCAATCTTCCCTTCATTGCGCTTGGTTACCGCCAGATCGGCAGGGCCTTCGCAATCAGGAGCACATTGGCGATTGCCGGGTTGGCCGTCGTGCTGGCCTTCGTTAAATACCCTGACGTGACCCCTGACAAACTCCTGACTGCAGTTTTTGGCGGCTTCTTCATCGGCGCCGGAATTGGACTGGCGATTCGCGGCGGCGCGGTGCTGGACGGTACTGAAATCGCGGCCCTCTTAATCAGTAAGAGTAGTCATCTCCTGAAGGTCGGCGACGTGATACTCCTGATGAACATTTTCATCTTTTCCGCCGCCGCCTTCTTTCTGGGAATCGAGTCAGCGCTCTATTCAATGTTGACCTACTTTGCCGCTTCGAAAACAATCGACTTCCTGATCAACGGCGTGGAGGAATACACCGCTGTCATCATCATGTCTGAACGCAGTGAGGAGATCCGGCAAGTGATTCTGCGCGAGCTCGAACGCGGCGTCACAGTTTACAAAGGGCGCGGTGGAATGACTGACGAAGAGCAGGACATTCTGTTTTGCGTCGTCACTCGTTTGGAGATTGGCCGAATCAAGAAGGCGGCTCACGGAGTCGACGCGGATGCGTTCATTGTGGTTCACCCTCTAGCCGATGCCCAGGGCGGCACCATCAGGAAACTGGCGTTGCACTCCTAAGTTCGATTCGATCACATTGGCGATCGTCGCCGCCTCCGCGGAGTGGATCTCATTTCTGAAAATCCACCCTGGGAGGGTCGCGGGGTGAGAGGCGAGGAGGATTAGTTTTTCAAACACATATGAGAATGCCGACGGAAACATTTCAGGCGCGCGAGGGGAAACGTTTTAGGCGTTCCACAAAGCTCCAGAGTCTTTCGAGGGTTTTATTCTTCGTCGCTCTGCGATGAAAAAGAAGTGAACAAAAGTTTGACGGACTTTTCTGCAAGGCGGACTGGGAACGGAGGAGGAAGAACGTTCTTTCATCTAGACCGATTAGCTGTGTCGAATCCCGAACACCGTGTTTGCATGAAATGGGTACTTTTTCGGAACTAAAACCAATAATTCAAAGAAAAAACAGCGGCATAACGGTTGCACTTTTCCACCTCAGAACGGAGGGGGGAAAAATGAAAAAGAGATTTGGTGGCGCTTTGATAGCGCTGGCTTTTGTTTTCGGAATCATCGCTACCGCCAGCACGACGGTCGATGCACAATGGACCAACCGTAGCTACGGTGGCTACAACACTCAGCAGGTCCAGCAAGGTTTTCAATATGGCGTGAACACGGGAGCTAGCGATGCACAACGTCGCCAGACTTACAGCCCGCAACGTTCACGTTATTACCGCGACGCTCCCAATCAGGCTTTCCGCGACGGGTTCGTGAGGGGCTATGATCAGGGCTACCGCCAGTATGCTGGAAACTATGGAAATTATGGTGGGTATCGCAACGAAGGAACCTATGGTTATGGTGGCTATGGTGGTTATCGGAATGGTAACTACGAGCAACAGGAACTCAACAGCGGTTACCAGCAGGGTCTGAATACCGGTGCCGATGATGGACGGCAGAATAAGAGCTATAGTCCGGAGCGTTCACGCTATTACCAGCGGGCTTCGAGCCAGGCTTTTCGTGAAGGGTTCATACGCGGGTATGACGCGGGGTATCGTCAGACTGCGCGGAACCGTAACTACCGGCGAAGCAGCACTGCTGCCGCCATATTGGGTCAAATCTTTGGCATCAATTAACTAGTGAGTAAGACTGAATAACTTAAGTCTGTGGACATTCACAAAACAAAAATGCCGCGGCAAGCGTCGCGGCATTTTTGTGTTTTGTATCTACAACTACTCACCGTATGTGAGGTATGCTCTCCGGCATGAAAGCCATTCAGGTTGCCCGGGTTGGCGCACCGGAAGCGCTCACGCTCGTGGAGCTACCCGTTCCGGATCCAAAACCAAATGAAGCTTTGGTTCAGATCAAGGCGGCGGGCGTTAACTTCATCGACGTTTATTTTCGCGAAGGCCGCTATCCTGCGCCGCTGCCGTTTATCAATGGACAGGAAGCCGCAGGCATTGTTGTCGCAGTTGGCTCGGACGTGACCACCCTCCGGCTTGGTGATCGCGTGGCCTATACCGGTGTGCTCGGAAGTTATACGGAATATGCCGCAGTGCCCGCGGACCGTCTCGTCCAAATTCCCGATGAACTCGACTTCGAGCAGGCGGCGGCTGCGATGCTTCAGGGCATGACGGCCCACTATCTCAGTCACAGCACCTATCCAATAAAGACGGGTGAGACGGCGTTGATTCATGCTGCGGCCGGCGGCGTGGGCTTGTTGTTAGTCCAGATGGCGAAGCAACTGGGCGCTCGCGTAATTGGAACCGCGGGTTCTGAAGAGAAGGCGCAACTCGCGCGCGGCGCCGGCGCAGATGAAGTAATCATCTACACAGAACAGGATTTTGAGACTGAAACGAAGCGACTGACCGGCAATGAGGGCGTACAGGTTGTTTATGACGGCGTGGGCAAAGACACTTTCGCGCGTGACCTGAACGTCTTGCGTCCGCGCGGATATCTGGTTCTCTTCGGCGGCGCGAGTGGAGCAGTACCGCCCTTTGATCTTCTTGAACTTACCAAACACGGATCGCTCTTCGTCACCCGTCCCAGCCTGCAACACTACGTCGCGCGTCGCGAAGAACTCGAGCAACGCGCAAACGATGTCTTGCAAATGGTGGTTAGAGGTGAGTTGAAGCTGCGGATATATAAGAAGTATCCGCTCGAAGATGTGCGACAAGCGCATCTGGATCTCGAAGGCCGGAAGACGACGGGGAAGTTGCTGTTGATTCCGTGAGATATGAGTCCGTTCACGGACTAATTGATGATGTGGGCGTTTCGATCCCTTGATGAATCGGTGGGCTGATTTAAGCTTGGGATTTTCGACAAATCGGGGGACTCCTGTGAGCCCCCCAATTCAATGTCTCAAGCGGTTTACGGGCCAACTGACGATCGGAGACGACTTTGGATCGTTAAGGCCGGAACCGTCTAGAGTGATTCCAGAAAGGTGATGAGTCTTCTCTTATCGTCCGCGCTTAGGTTCACGTATCTATTGCGAACCTGAGTAGCCTCACCCGCATGGCGCAAGATCGCGTCGTTAAAAGTCAGCTCCTTGCCATCGTGCATTAAACGCGTTCGCGTGCGGACGCCCCACAGCGGCGGTGTCCTCACCATTGTGCGCGTAATCTGCCCGCCATTCTGCACGATGCCATCACCTGTGCCGATGTCGTGAAGCAGGAAATCGCTGAACGGACGAATGTTTTTGTTTGCCAGCGCCGCCGGCACAGTGAACTGTCCGCCATTAATCACCGTGCAAGCCGGCGCAGTGACTATCGCGGGCACGTGGCAAACGCTGCAGCTGTAGAAAGGCGTGCCGCCTACTACCATGGTGGCGAAAAGCGAGGCGCCGGCGTCCACATCCGCCTGGAACTGACTAATGATATCCGGGTCACGCGGGGGCGCTTTGGTTGCCCGCATAAACTCGGCAAAGGTTTTTATGTCTTGCGCCGTATCTTCGGCGCAGGGAAAGGACTGGCCCGGACAGAGCGTGTCATCCGGCACGATATCAAAGTTGTGTGGGTTGCCAAATCCGACAAAACGTCCCAGTGAAGTATTTTCATCCGGGATCAGGAAATTAGTAATACCGATCTCATTGAGATAGGCGTCACCTGAGAACGACAGTAAGCTGGCGTGCTGGTTCTTCCAGCCGAAGCGGCCAACCCGGCGAACGCACTTTGCAAGCGGGTCTCGACAATCCCGGTTGGTTAGAAAATTCGCCTCCAACACCGGAACGTTAATTACCAGCCCATGCACTTCATTGCCGGTAGTACCGGGTTGATTGTTGGCGATCGACACCAGCGTTCCGTCAGCGATGGCTTCGACAAAACCGTCGCCGAGCGTATTGAGCGAAGTTCGGAAAGTGCGGGTCAGTTCATCGGCAGTTAGGGCCGGTCCGCTAATGATGGCGGCCGTGTAAAGCGGCGGCACGCGCTCCTGCACCTTCGCGCTTTTTCGTGTGTCGGCCGGGTTGTAGTTGTCGGTGGGAATGCCTCGATCGTTGATTAGTGAACCGCCTGGCGCATCATAAAAAGTGGTGCCGATGGTGTGCCCTGCACGCAATTCCGTGATTTGGCTGATGGCGCCGGTCACCGGATTCTGATGGCATTCCTTACAGGACTGGGCGTTGTAAACCGGACCCAGACCGTCTTCTTTCACATCGACCTCTTCGAAGATGGCCTTGTCCTGCAAAAACGTACCCGGCACTGGGTCGTCACAGTCTCCGGGAGCAACACCCTGCGGAATGAGGCCGTTTGTCTTGTCATCAAAACCGGTAGGCGCATCGCCGGTGGCTGGTTGTATGCAAGCGAGTCCGCCGCCGCCTCCGCCGCCGTCGTCAATTATCACGACCGACGACTCATTAATGTCCGAATTAGATTCGGAATCCGAAAAACTCGCGCTGGCCGAACCGGCGGGCGGTCCACCCGCAGCAGGTGGATTAACGTCGGTGCGGAAGGTGTAAGTGGTTTGGTCATTCTCCGGCACGCCTTCCAGTGAGACTGATCCAGGCGTGTAAGTCGCGTTCGAGCTCGCCGCGACGTTGGCCTGATCGGCCTGAAAGGTTGCTTGACTACGGACGGTTCGGCTTACTAAGGCCGAACACATCGCCGCGGCCAGAAACAGGACCACTGCAATAGTTCTCACTTTCATAAATATTCTCCTCGTCTGCAGCGGCGGAACCACCGCGTAAGAGGAAAGTCTGGGAGCTTTCCGTTTGCTAAACCAGCAAAAGGCAACTGGGAAGATTTGCCCGTTTCTCAAAATTCAAAGCACACAGGCGGCTATTTGAGTTGAGTGGAATGAGGAGGAATCCGCATGGCGGTTGGCTGCGACTCTTCGCAAGTAAGCGTTTAAGTCTGCCCGGCTATCTTTAGCGCTCAACAAACTGTTGATGACAGCTCTATGCGCTTTCACGCATGGCACTCTCTTTGGGAGCCTTGTCGGGAAAGGTGAACGCACTACTCTGGCAGCAACGTCCCCGGGTTCGTTTACACCTCTGGTTGCGTTTCAAGTGAGAGGAGGAGAAAGTTAGAGGAAATCGGGTTCAGTCCATTCAGGGGTGAGCACAGAATACAACCATTCAAATCAATGTCAATCAATTTTCAATGGCGATGTGAGATAGATCTTAGGTTTTGTCAGACTCGTCACAAGACGTATTCGAAGCACACTTTTGAGATGCGATTGCAACCTAACGCGCGGCGGTCTAGACCTCATTTCAATGCCTGAGACACGAATGACCAGCGGTCGATCACGATGTAAGAATTAGTTCCGGCGGTTTCCGGTAAACCTCAACAAAAAGAAAAACAGGTTAATGAAATCGAGATAGAGCGAGAGCGCGCCGACTACGGCGTATGAACCCGCTCGACCGTCCGGCAGGGCGACAGCCATCTGCTTCAGGCGTTGCGCGTCCCAGGCCGTGAGGCCGGTAAATACCAGAACGCCGACAACCGAAATTACAAACTGCAACAGCTCACTATGCCAGAAGATGCCGACGATTGAGGCGATGATGAGCCCGATCAAACCCATGAAGAAGAATTGCCCTACGCCGGCCAGACTTCTCTTTGTTACGGTTCCGAAGAACGCAATGGCGCCAAACATGCCCGCCGTAATTATGAAAGTCGACGTGATTGAGGAACCGGTGTAAATGAGCAAGATCACCGAAGAGGTTATTCCTACCAGCGCGGAATATAAGGCGAAGAGGCCGGCCGCGGTTGCCGGCGCCACCTTATCAACTCGTGCCGACAGATAAAAGACGAGTCCCAACTGAGCGAACAGCAACCCCCAAAACAGTAGCCGGTTAAGGATCAGCGTTTCGATTAACAGCGGCGATGATGCTACGGCAAAAGCTGTCACGGCCGTAATAAGCAAGCCCAGAAACATCCAACCATAGACCTTGCTTAAAAAAGCGCTGACGCGCTCGTCACGCACGTCTGCCACCTGCGGCACGGTATATGACGATTGATTACTCGAAGGTTGATTCCAGCTCATTGTATTGCTCCCTTTTCAAAAGCCCCGATTCGGTGGATCTATTATCTCTTTTCCCAATGCCTGACGCACCCCACGGTGAGTATACGTGCTCTGAGGTGAGGTCAGTACCACCACGCGGTAGCGGGTGGGTGTTCGGATTCTCGTTTTCGATTGCCAATTGGTTCATCGCCAGATGCCAATCGAAATCGGCAATTGACAATCCGGAGATCCACCCGCTACCGCGTGGTGGTACTGACTTCATGCCACCCTGTGGATGACTGTGAAGGCGAACTGCTTGCCACACAAACTCAGTACTCACCACTCCGTGTAGTATTATCCCTTCATGCCGAACAAAGAAATCCGCTTTGCCAGCCGCCCCGCGGGCATGCCAACTCTCGACAACTTCAATATCGTGGACGCAGATACGCCACAATTGAACGACGGCGAGGTGTTGGTGCGCACGCTGTACATTTCAGTCGATCCATACCTGCGCGGACGCATGCGCGAAGGCCGGTCATACGTCCCTCCGTTTCAAGTTGGGGAAGTGATCATGAGCGGAGTGGTTGGCGAGGTTGTTGAATCGCGCGCGCCTGAGTTCGCGCCTGGAGACATTGTTACCGGGATGCTCCGCTGGCGGCTTTACAACGCGGCCAAGGCGCCGGAGCTGAGAAAAGTTGATCCACGCGTTGCTTCTATTACTACTGCGCTTGGCGTTCTGGGTATGCCAGGGCTCACTGCTTATTTCGGACTGCTCGACATCGGGCAGCCGAAAGAGGGAGAGACTGTAGTCGTGTCGGGCGCGGCCGGTGCGGTGGGGATGACGGTTTGCCAGATTGCGAAAATTAAGGGCTGTCGCGCCGTGGGAATTGCGGGCAGCGATGAGAAGAACAAGTATCTGACCACTGAACTCGGCGTTGACGCTGCTGTTAATTACAAAAGCCCTGAGATGAGTCAGGCGCTGAAGCAGGCTTGTCCTCAAGGCGTCGATGTATATTTCGACAACGTGGGTAGCGAGGTTTCTGACGCAGTCATGCCTTTGCTCAATCACGGCGCCCGCGTCGTCATCTGCGGTCAAATTTCACTCTACAATCTCGACAAGCCTGACATCGGTCCGCGACCGCAGCCTTTTCTTCTAGTGAATAGCGCCTTGATGAAGGGATTCATTATTATTGATTACTCCGCGCGCTTTGCCGAAGGCGTAACGAACCTGGCCCAGTGGCTGGTTGCCGGAAAACTGAAGTACGCAGAAACTGTCGTCGAAGGATTCGAGAACACGCCTAAGGCGTTTATCGGTTTGTTCAGCGGTGAGAATCTTGGCAAGCAGCTAGTGAAAGTAGCTTGAATATTTGGAGTGCGGTGACCTGTCACCGCTTTGGTCTGCGGCGACCTGTCGCCGCTTCTACCGCGGCGGCTTTTATCCCGCCCACTCATGCAAGATTCCCGTCATTCATTCCTACCTTGCTGATCGATCGGTTGCCTTGACTCCAGTGTATCTCTGAACTAATCCAATAGAGTTCGCCACACGTCCACGGGTCAATTAACAGCAATTACTATCCAATTTCCCGTCAAAGATTGGCCACACGCGCCCATTCATCGTCTCGACTGGTCTGGAATCTACATGGTAACGGGTGGGACCGTTAACAAGGAACACGTCTTCACGACCACAGAGAAGTTAAGTTTGGTTGAGGGTGAATTGCTTTCGCTTGCAAAGATTCATAAATGGCAACTTGAGGCATCGGCGGTTTTTGTGAACCATTATCATTTCGTCGGCCGGAGTTATGAAGAAGGATCGCTCAAGAAGTTTCTACAACATCTTCATTCGAATACAGCTCGTAAGACGAATCGGCTTGACGATACTCCCGGCCGTCAAGTCTGGTACAACTTTTGGGATAAGAAGCTGACATATGAGCGCTCATATCTGGCTCGACTAAACTACGTACACCAAAATGCTGTGAAGCATGGATTGGTCTTAGTCGCCAATCAATATTCGTGGTGTTCCGGCAGCTGGTTTGAGCGTACTGCCTCACCAGCAACTATCAAGACGATTTACAGTTTTAAAGTGGATCAGTTAGAGATTGACGACGAGTTTTGATTGGGTGGGGTGGTAGTTCACGAACCCGAAAAGGAAGCGGCGACAGGTCGCCGCGGACCAAAGCGGTGACAGGTCACCGCACTCCAAAAAGCATCTATGGTCTCAGCCCAGCTCGCGTCAGCAGATCCTGAAAGCGTTTGTCGGAACGCAGTTTCGCAAACACCGGATCGACCTTCAAGTTCATCAACCAAACGTCGCGCTCTTCGTTCGCCTGCTCGAGCCACTTGAACGCCTGGTCTTTATCGCCCAGTCCCGCGTGAATTGCCGCCACCGTGTAAGGCGAAACGTAACGCCGCGACTCAGCCTCACGCGAGTCACTAAGATCATGCAAATCACTTAACACCTGTCGCGCTTCCTTGGTTTTTCCGGAGACCGCATAAGCGTGGCCCAGCAGCGCGAGCATGAGCGGGCTGCCCGAGATTTTTACGCCCTTCTGAAACTCGTCGATCGCCTGCACATACATTCCTTTTTGTTCGTAGGCGAGGCCGAGGTACCGGCGGGCTGGAAATGAATTGGGATCGAGACTCAGAATCTTGGTGCACTGGGCAATTGCTTCATCGTTTCGCCCGGACAAGTAGAGAATCCAGCCCAGGTGCGAGCTGCCGGTGAACGACAACGGTTCAAGTTCCGCGGTCCGTTTAGCTTCGGCTATGGCTTCATCGAAACGTTCAAGGGCAACCAGGTAGGAGCTGTACCACTGATGGGCCGGAGCGTAAGTGGCTTTGTGTTTGATCGCTAAAAGAAACTCGCGTTCGGCTTCCACGCGATCGCGGTCCCAGCGAAACTTGATGAACGCGAGCGACGTGTGGGCCTCGGCCAGGGTCTCGTCCATCTCAAGCGCCTTCACCGCCGCCGCTTTGGCTTTCGGGAAACCTTCTCCCGGTGAATACACACCATAAATCACCTGCATGTTGTAGCAGTCCGCGAGGCCCGCATAAGCCGCCGCGTAATTGGGGTCGGCATTGATCGCCTGTTGAAAGAATTCGATGCCCTGTTGCATTCCTTCACGGGTGCGTTTGTTCCAGGCGTTGCGACCCTTCAGGTAAAGCCGGTAAGCCTCAAGTTGTTTTTGCTCTTCGACGTTTAACTTCAACCGCAGGTTTTCAAAGATGTCGCGCGAGATCTCTTCCTGCACCAGTAGAATGTCCGAAAGCCGCCGCTCATAATGTTGGCCCCAGATCTGCGAAACACTATCGAGATCGATCAGGTCCGCCTGAATGCTTATGGTGTCGCCGCGACGATGCACGCGGCCGGTCACCACGGCGCGAACATTTAACTCCTGTCCTACCTGGCGCGGATCGACGTTGCGTCCTTTGTAACTCACCATCACGCTGCGCGGCACCACGCGAAGTTTGGGAAGTTTGGTCAGGCTGTTAACCAGACTTGCGGCAATTTCATCGTCAAGATACTCAGCATCGCCATCGGCGCTATCGTCAACAAACGGCAACACCGCGATTGATTGAATGGCGCTGGGGCTCGCGCCGGCTTTGTTGCGTGCGCTCAGGTAGCCAATGCCGGCGACTGCTATCAGCAAAATCGCCAGCGTCAGAGCAATTGCCGGCAGATGCCGTGACAGAAAAGTTCGAGAGCCCGAGAGCGAACGGTTGGCTTTGATGCTCGGTTGAGACTGTTCCGCATTAGTCGGTAGCTTGGCTGCGTTATCAACGACGTGGTCCTGGCCGTTTTCGGCGACGCGGTTCACCGGCGCCACGAAGCGATAACCCCGGCGCGGCACAGTCTCGATAAACTGCGGACCGTTGGCGCTCTCGCCCAGCGCTTTTCTCAGAAGGGAAACGTTTTGAGTCAGATTACCTTCTTCTACGAAGGTATTAGGCCAGACTTTCTTCATCAGATCGTCTTTGTTGACGATCCGTCCGTCGTTTTCCAGCAGCGTCAGGAGTATGTCAAACGCTTTTGGCGTCAGCGGAACGAGGTCTTCGCCACGCAGCAGCAAACGCTCGTCCGACTTCACACGGAAGCGGCCAAACTCATAAAAATCGCTGGTTTGCTCGGACATAAGCGGCTTTGAGAACCATCATTGAGAAAGTATTGAGGGCTTCCCGAGGACTCGCCGGGCGCTTTGCTCTAAGCTCCCGCCACGCTTGGGAACCACCTCACAGGATATGTTGACGAGTCGGCCGTAATTGTAGTCCAAGCGGCCAGACCCGGCAAAGGAAAGAGATCTGATAGGAGCGATGGTTTCGAGTCAGTCAATCAACTAATGATTATGGAGGCTCTCCCTATGATCGCGCCGAAGCAAGTTGCCGGAGGAATGGAATTCCTGGTTACGGTAGGTGTCAGCGCCGTCGCAGGCCTGCTCGCTTTTCTGCTCGTGTCACTGGTAGTCAACGTTTTAGGACTGTCGGGCGGGTAAGACTTACACAAACAGATTAGTCGACTATTTGGAATTTGAGTTTGAGTGGCCATACAAAATCGGAACTGGGAGCCACAGCGACCAGCCGATCACTCGACTTCCCAGAAGTTGGAGCACCTGTCTGCGTGCTCATTTTCTTTTATTGACGCTTCGGCTGGTCGCTGTCGCTCCCAGTTCTGATTTTGTGTAAGAGATCCGCCCGCCCGCACTCCCCGCATTAGCTTGGTCGATTCACGTCGAGCTTGCGTACCCAGCGATGTTGCTTTAGCTGATCGTAAAGCTCCCGGGGAAGTGGTCCGGCATCGCTGGCGGCGACGTTGGACTCAACGTGAGAAAGCTTGCGCATGCCGGGAATGATTGTGGTGACAGTCGGGTTCGAGAGAATAAATCGCAAGGCAAGTTCGGGTAGCGTGATTTCCCCTTCGCCCGCATGTTCCTGATTCCACTTGCGCAAAAGCTCCTTCAAAACGTCGGCGCGCTCCACACTCGGAATCAAGTTATCGGGAACGAAGTAAATATTGCGCCAATCCCCTTCGGGCCAGGTACTTTCCTTGGTGAGCGTGCCGGTAAGCGTTCCTTCATCGAATGGCACTCGCGCGATTATCGCCGTGTTTGTCTCCTCACATGCAGGAAACAACTCGTCTTCCGGATTCTGATCGAAGATGTTGTAGACCACCTGGACGGAATCGATCTCGCCGGTTCTGACAGCGCGCAAACCGTTCCACGGCTCCCAACGGTTCAGACTAATTCCGATTGCTTTGACGAGCCCTTGACTGCGCAGATCGTCAAGCTTGTAGAGCCAGCGATCATCACGTAACCAATTATCGTCCCAGGTGTGAAACTGAACGAGATCAAAACTCTCGAGGCGCGAGTGTTCCAGACTCCGATGCACATATTCCTCGACGTGATCCGGCGGGTAAGTATCCTGGAGAGTAGAGGTAGGTTGCGCCGGCCACTGCTTGTTCCTGGGCGGGACCTTCGTGGCGGTGTATAGCCGCTTATCCTGGTTGGCGCGTACTGTTTGGCCCAACAGTTCTTCACTGTGTCCTTCGCCGTAGGCATGCGCGGTATCAAAAAAGTTGCAGCCAAGCTTCACTGCCGTCTGCAGAGACTGAAGCGACTCCTGATCGTCTGAGCCGGACCAGCCTCCCATGCCCCACATGCCGTACCCAATATCGCTGACTTGCCAGCCGGTGCGTCCGAATTTTCTGTATCGCATGGCGAGAATATTAAATCGGAAATGGCAAATGGCGAAATTGGGAGGAGAGATGGAACATCAGCCCAGTTTGGAAAAGAATACAAATTGACATTTGTCAGTTGACATCGCTCGCTTGAACCGGTCAAGTGATTGGCTGGGACCGCGGGCGTCCCGCCCGCAATGAGCGCAAAGCGCGAAAACAAATTTCAAGTGAACCCCAGCGCGCCTGCGGCGCGGTGCGGGCGGGACGCCCGCGGTCCCAGCAAATCGCTTGATTTTTTCCCAACTTAACTCTTCCACACCCGGAGCATCTCGGTAGCCGCAAGGTGCCCACTCGCAATCGCGCCGTGCACGGTTCCAATATGTCCAACGCTAATCGCTTCACCTGCGAAGTAAATTGTATTGTCTAACGGACGCGCGAGCGTGCGCTGGGCCTCAAGGCCATGCACCGGCAGGTAGGCATAAGCGCCTCGTGAAAAAGGATCCGAACCCCAATCGTGTGTGTGGGCCGCCAACAAGAGATTGCGCAAACGCTCTTCCGGGACGCCGAGAATTTGTTTGAGTGAACTTAAGGCCAGCTCGACTGCATATTCTTTACCGCGCCCCACAAATTGTTCAGCTGCTGGACCACCCGCCCAGCCAACCATCACCGCCGCTCGCACCGGCAATAACGTCCACCAGGTCGCAAAAGGCGCTTCAGGATAGTGAACAAAACCCAGTCGCGACAGCTTTTCTCTACATTCCGTTCCGGCCATTTCCAGCTTTTCCCAGAAGCGTTCGCGAAACTGCAGCACAACTCTGGTTGCCTGACCCATCTCGATGCCGTCAATCGCCGCCTGTGTTTGACGCGGCAGATCCGGAACGAAGCGTACTGCGCCACGTTGATGATGCTTTGCCTGGAGCACACCGAGCGGTAACGTAACCACAGTTCGCGAGCCGGCGAATTTCTGCAGTCGTTTGTCGGCGATACAAACTGCTTCTACCTGGTTCCGCTTCCAGCGAATCTCTTTAACGATGGTATTGAGGTGAAGAATGGCGCCGTGTGCTTCCGCCTCGGCGCGCAGGTTTTCAGTCACGATGTCGTAGCCGCCCAGGACGCGAAACGAGTCCTCGCCATCGATTTCATCCTCGGCTTCGTTTGCTTTTATCAAGCCGTGAACGCCAATTCGATTCACACTTGCAGCGTGAAAGCCCTCCACATACCTTGTGGCTACAGCCTTGGCTCTGGCAGTGGCTTCATCGTTCGGCAGCGAATCGAGAAAATCCTGTAACGACCGATCGGGCTGCTCGGGATCCATCAAGTCCATTAGCGCGGTGAGCTTGTTCCAGAAGTCGTGAGAATCGCTGACGACACCGTTTTCGAAATACCAATGACGGTGAGTAACGTCGCATAAGGGCCGGCCCGAGTTTTCTATGATTTGCAGCAGCTGCGGATGTTGGCCATGGACAAACTCGGCGCCAAGCTCGACTGGAATCACGCTGGAGTTGTGTTGAGTGTGGACTCTTCCGCCGACGCGATCGCGGGCTTCGATGACGATTACTTGAATGCCAGCCGCCGCGAGGTCGCGTGCAGCCGCCAAACCTGCGGCCCCGGCGCCTAAGATCAAAACCGACTGTTCGTTACTCACGCGGTAATTGTAACGATCAGACAACTGAATGGGTAAGTAAGCCGAAGGGTTGCGAGAAAGTAGCCATTGGTCGTAGGGAAGGGAAGATCACCTGGTTGAGGAAGGAGGACCAAGATTTTCATTAATGCCCAACGGGGCTACGACCTTCAGCCCAGGGTTGCCGCTTCGGCTACCCTGGGTACCAGTAAGAAGAATTTCAACCGCAACGCGGTTGCGTCGTTTTCTCAGAAGGCAATGCGACACAACCGCGTTGCGGTTGAGAAGAAAAATCGTTTTCTTACCCAGGGTAGCCCAAGCGGCAACCCTGGGCTGAAGGCCGATGCCCCGTTGGGGCATCACTGAACTTGCGTTGTTATATTCAGTCCTCCCCAAAGTCAAAGGCCGCGCTGCAAGAGCGCGGCCTTTCAAACCTGCCGGTGGATAAGTCTATTGGTTCTTCTTGGCGGCCTCAGCGTCCTTTGGCGCGCCACCTTGTTTCGCCGCTGCCTCTTGTTTCAGCTTGTCGCTGGCTCGCGTGAAGTTTGCGGCAAAGACCGCGGCGTTTGGATCGTTGTTCAGTTTGCCGAGGGCCTGTGCCTTTTCGTATTGCGGCGCGGCCCAATCAAGATGTCCGGTTTTTTCGTAAGCTTCACCCAGACTGTCGTAAACGTTCGCTGAGTTTGGATAACGTTCGACGTTGCTCTTAAACGTGGCGATTGCTTCTTCAGGGTTAGGGGTTTCGGCTAACAGAAATTGGTAACCGATCTGATTGATCAGGGCTTCAGGCGTCGGAATCGAGTAATGGAATTTTTCCGACAGCCACTTGTAATGAGCATCAGCCGCCTTCAGTCCGCCGGCCACCACGCCCGTGTCCGGATCTCGCGGCATCTGCCAACCATCGTAAACCTTCCGCAGGCCAACGTAGTGACTGCGCAGTACCACCGAGCCATGATCCTCGTCCTTCATCTGTTCGGCTTCCCACTCGAATCCTTTGATTTTGGTGCCGGCGAGTAGTTCCTTGAACGATACAAAGTCCTTACCGATATCGCCGGGTTCGTTGCCAAGCGACGTAAACAAAGTTGCATTCAACTCCTTACGCGTCTTGAAGAATTCTTGCGCGCGCTTGAGAGTCGTTTCATCGGCCCACTGCAAAGACGGGCTGACCGCTACGTAAGAGTTGAAAAGTTCCGGGCGCGTAATCAGCGTATGAACCGTGAAGAGTCCGCCGAAAGAGTGACCTGCCAAAATGCGATAGGGCTGTACTCGATAGCTCTTCTCGATTTGGGGAATCACTTCTGTTTCGATGAACTTCAGAAAATTGTCGGCGCCGCCTGCGGTCGGAAATTGCGCGGCGTTGGGACCGGTCGCTTTTGCCGGAGTTAGATCGCGCGTGCGGTCGGTGTTAGTAATGCCTACGACGATCAGTTCAGACATTCGGCCATTGCGAGCCAGGAACTCGATAGTGCTGCCGGTATGCCCGATGTGAGCATCGCCGTCAGTCATATAGAGCACTGGATAGGAGAGTTTGTTGGTTGCATACCCCGGCGGTGTGCGCACGAGTATCACTCTGTCTTCTCCCAACACGCTGGACTTTATTGTCAGCTTTTCCGGTCCGCCATACTGGGCGAAAGCAGACGAAGAGAAGAGAACCAGAAATACCAGAGTCCCCAGGAGACTGATTAACGCAGCTCGCCCGCGGTCAGCACGCGAACGGCTTGAATGATTGGAAGAAACGTGTTGCGGGACGAACGCGTGATCAAATGCAGAACGTGTAGTCATTTTCATACTCCTGGGTGAAAAGTGGGAACGTTAATTCACGGTCTCGAAGTAGCCGCCTTAAGCTGTGATGAGCACTAAGAGTTGCCCTTAATAACAGCAGCGCCGCGGGGAGATAAGGGTTTTGTGACCAAGCGGCCATTGGTGGTGATGAAACGGTCAAAAAACAGGACTCAGGACTCAGGAGTCAGAATTCAGAAGAATTTTGACAACTTAGGAAATTCACCGGTAGGGAAAACAACGGCTTCTTACTCCAGAATTTTATCTCCTGAGTCCTGAGTTCTGAGTCCTGACTCCTGCAGTTCGTTATTTCGCAGTTGGCAATGCGCGCAAGCTCGCCGCTATCAGCGGCACGATGCGACGGGGCACATCGATCGCGGCCTTGATATGACGAGCATTCGTAAAGTGACCGACCACGTAAACTCCGCGCACGTTTGTCTCAAACGTTTCCGGATCGTAGATCGGAATTTCAGTTAACTTTCCCGGCTCAGTTTTCACACCGAGTTTTTTCAGGAGCGTCAGGTCTGCATCGCTGCCGATCAGGACAAAAAGCACATCGTTAGGCAAGGTCAGCATGTCGCCGTCTTCAGTGGTCAGGGTTACATCTTGTTCGGTGATTGAAAGAACTTCTCCATACAACACCACGCGTAAACGTCCGGCCGCAACTTCCAGGTCAAGCGGTTTGCGCACCCAGTGTTTCATCGCCCCGGCTTTTGGATCGGTGTTTTCCCAGTCTTCACGCCAGATTACGAGCGTGGTGCGCGCCCCTTCCTCGGACAGAAAAAGCGCAGCTTCCGCCGCGCTGTTGCCGCCACCGACAACCATCGCGTCTTTACGAATGTAGGCGTAAGGCTCGACAAAGAGGTGATGAACCTTCGGTAAATCTTCGCCGGGAATATTCAGCCGGCGAGGATGCGCCATGGCGCCAATCGCGAACAAAATCCGCGCGGCGCTGTATTGGTTCTTGTTGGTATGAATCAGGAATCCCTTGCTTTCGAGATTTTCAATATCCAGCACCTCTTCGTCAGTGTTTATGTTTAGATCGTGTTCGAGCACAAAGTGGATGTAGTGAGAGAGCAGCTCTTCCCGCGTAGGTTTTTCGCGGCAGGGTTTTAAAGCGCCCGCAAACATCTCCAGCTCGTTAGGCGTTGAGAAAAGCGTGCGGCCAACGGGATACTTGCGAATCGTGTCGGCAATGGTTCCTTTCTCGAGTACGAGATAACTCAAGCCTGCCCGAGCAGCGGCGTGCGCAGCGGAGAGTCCCGCTGGTCCAGCGCCAATAATTAGTAGTTCCAATAGTTCGCTCATTGAATGATGCAGATCAGCTTCGAATGGTGTAGGTGCTAGTAGTTCAGAAGTTCAAGCTTTGGCTTGCGTGGTCGCGAAAAGAGCAACCTAAAGGTTGAACTCTAAACCGCTGGCGCCGAGCTTAGTTGAATTAGTCGACGAAAACCTCGCCCCTGGCAACCACAACCGACGAGCCGCCAACTCGTGTTTCCTCAATCGCGCCCAGCTTGCCTTTAACGTCAAGATTAATGCGACTGGGACGGTGGATGAAATCGCCCTGCTCAATTACGAATCGAAATCTCCCGTCGCTCGCCTCGACGTTCGCCGCGCCGTGATAGACCAGGTAGGCTCCCAATGCACCCCCGGCGCTGCCGGTTGCCGGGTCTTCCGCAATGTTGTCGCCGGGAGCAAACATACGTGCGTGCGCCCGGGCTTCGCCGATTTCAATCGTTTCACGCGTGAACGCTTCGCAGCCGGTGGCGCCCAGACGCTGGTAAGTTTCGGCCAGCAATCCGCCGTTGACTTTGCAGCGGCCCAGGTCAGATAAAGATCGAATGGGCAGAGCAAGGAACGGCAGGCCGGTCGAGATGATTTGAATCGGCAAAGTCTCATCAAGGTCTTCTATACGGAGACCAAGGGCCCTCGCCAGTTCCGCTTGATCGTTGGCGTCGTCCACCTCGCCTTTGATTTCAAACTTTCCCTGCGTCATTACAACCTGCACCGGCGCGCCGTCTTTGAACTCGATATCCACCGGCAGTACGCCAATGCCGATTTCGTGATAAATGCGTGTCCACCCATTTCCGCCATCAGGGACGGGAACGACGCCTTCTCGCGCCAGGGCGTTCCAGGTGCCGACGATTGGATGGCCGGCGAAAGGGATCTCTCGCGCCGGCGTAAAGATGCGCAAGCGCCGCAATACCGATTGCTGATTGCTGACTGCGGATTGCTGATCAGTGTTGGCCGTCTGCTGTTCGCTGTTTGTTATCTCCTCTGGAGGCTTCAACACAAAAACCGTCTCCGAGAGATTCATCTCGCGCGCGATTTTCATCATCTGGTCGTCGCTGAGTCCTTCGGCCTCCGGAAACACCGCCAGCGCGTTACCGGCAAAGGGCTCCGAAGTAAATACATCGAGTTGTATGAAACGATAATTACTCAAGAGTTGCTGCTCGCTTTCATCGGTTGAATTATCTCATCTTCAATCAGGGTCATCTTGCGGTCAAGGCGCTAGGTTCATCGACTGAAATGTTTTGGCGCTTCCTGGCATTATGGTTGAGCGGCAGAGATGAAAAAGGAGGCCCGCGGACCTTCTCGCGGTTTCATAATTGCAGAACAGAAACCAGCCGGCCGGGCAGACTTCTTTTCCGAGTTTTTTGATTGCACGATGCTGTTGACAGAGTTCTTGCATCAGCGTATAAGTCGCGTGGCCTCGTTACGTTTTGAATTATGCGCAATAGAATGCGCTTACCTCCTAACCCAGACGTGCGTTCGCAACCCGCCTTACGATTGTGATCGCCACTTCTATCAAGGTAACTTTCCCGATCTCTTGAAAGAGCTTCTGTTTACGGCCGCTTGTTAATTTCAAAAACTTCATAAGGAACCGGCAAAAGTTTAGTCACTCAGATCAATCAAACTCGTCAGATCAGGAGTCCTCCTCATGTTCAATTCGGGTATCCTCGATACGGTTATCGGCGTAATAGTCATCTTCCTGCAACTTAGCCTTGTCTGCACTGCAGTCAACGAACTATTCGCTTCGCTGCTCAAGAAACGGGCGAAAGAACTGGAAAAAGGCATCGCGACGCTTCTTACGAATCCACAACTAGTGGATAAGTTTTATGCGCATCCGCTCATCAAGGGCTTGCGTCCCGACGAGAAAAAACCTTCCTACATTCCTTCGCGCACCTTTGCGCTGGCGCTCATGGACATTGTCCGGCGTCACTCCTTTGACGGCACGGTGACGGCGGCAACACGAGCGGTCGCGGACAAAGAGAAAGCACTGGCTGATGCGCAAGCTGACAGCGATGCCGCAAACACGTCAGCGGAACAGGCTGAAAAGGTTCGGCAAGCTGCCGACCAGGCAGTCACTGCGGCTGGCGCGGCGGACATGTTGGCGGCAACAAGAGTTGCTCAAGATGCTGCGAACCAGGAGGCGGCCGCGAAGTCGCGGAAAATCGAAGCTGCGGCGAAATTGGCTGCAGCAACGGCAGAGAAGACGGCGGCCGACAGCTATCTCGTTCAAGTGAGGACGGATGCTGAGGCAGCCAAAACAGCTGAAACGGAGGCTCAAGCCGCTGAGGCTAAAGCGAAAGCGGACCCCAAAAATGACGCTTTGCAAACAGCAGCCACAACCGCACGTCAGCAGGCCAATGAGGCCGCAGGCAAACTGGCTCCCAGCGCTTCCAGCTTACTAGCCGATGCGCGAGACAAAGTCGCCGGGGTTCAGTCTGATGTTGTGCCTCCGGAACTGAAGACGGCGCTGTTGGCATTGATGGACAACGCCGGCACGAACCTGAATAAAGCGAGTGCAAACCTTGAACAGTGGTTCAACGATTCTATGGATCGTGTGTCAGGTGTCTATAAGCGAAAGTCGCAAGCATTTGTCATGATCGTAGCAATCATTGTGACGCTGCTTGCTAATGTAGATACGCTGCAGGTCGCAGACAGTTTGTCGCACGACAAGGCAGTGCGCGATTCGCTGGTGGCGGCCGCTCCCGAGTTCGCTAAAAAAGCTGAACCGACTCCAGCTTCATCACCCGTGAAATCGCCGGAAGGACAAGCTGCTGCCGGTGGAACAAAGGAAGCAGGCGCGGCTGGCGGTGGTTCGGGTGCAGGAGAAACTGCGACTCCCACTCCTACACCGCAACCGTCAATCAGTAGTATCAAAGCCAGTCTCGACGAACTCAACAAACTAGGTCTGCCAATCGGTTATGTCCGCATATGCACTCCTCTGGAAGAGGAGGCGGTTGATAGTTGTGTGACAAACACGGAAGCTCTAGCGCTTTTGGAAGATACCAAAGCAAAACTTAAGGTGGCAGAAAAGAGTGTTGAGAACCATCAGAAAACTCTAGACGACGCCAAAAAGAAACAGGAAGAGGCAAACGAGGCCAACAGCAAGGCGACTGAAGGTCAAAAAGCTGCTACGCAGGCGGCGCTTGCTATCGCGGAGGAGGACCTGAAGAAAGCACAGGCAGTACGCGACAGTTCGGCGACCGAGTTGGCCAAAGCGCAGGATGTTAATAATAAGGCCGAAGCCAAAGTAGCAGAATTTGCGCAGCTTAAAACCAATCTCGACAACGCCAGGAAAGCATTAGAAGCCAAACCCGCCGATGAGAAATTACAGCAGGACGCAAGGGAAGCGCGACGCAAGGTCGAGTTTGCAGTTAAGTGTCCCAAGTGTCGTAAGGCGTCGGAGTTGACAGAGGGTCAACTAAAGCAACGTATGCCTACCACACATGATTATCAGCTCTTGAGCGCGGACTTCTTTCCGGCCATAGGCGTGCTGATTGAAGATAGCTGGAACCTGCTTTACGCGCATTGGTTGGGTTGGTTAATCACCGCCCTGGCCGTATCGCTTGGCGCACCTTTCTGGTTCGACACCCTGAATCGAGTGATGGTCATTCGCTCGACCGTCAAGCCGCATGAAAAGAGCAGGGAACAAGAGTCAAAAGACAATCCTGATGAACCGGACGAGAAGAAGAAAACGTGACGGCGACGCTGACACGTTCGAGACCGCCAGTCCACAGCTCTGGAAATGTTTTGCTTACATGTCCGTCACTCGGGGCGCTGTTTGGATTGTTTTCTGAGCAAGCTGACAATCAATCCCAGCCTGTCAAACAGATGAGAAGAGCTTGAGGAAGGCTAGAGAGACTAAGAGCAGAATGATTTCGCCAGGATCTATTTGATGCGGAGGTCCGTGCTGGAGACAAGAGGGAGTCATCGCTATTTGATGGGAGCCGTTACATTGTTATGCAGATTTGCTTGATCGATTCCGCAGGTTTTGCCAACAGGTTAGTCCCTTCATTGCGAACCTTGCTTTGCGTGGCCTGCTTGCTTTTATTTATCGGGCAGCCATTAAGCCGCGTAACTGCCGCTGAACCTATGCAGGATGGGTTCAAAGCTTGCACTCCCGCTAATACTTACATCGAAATCAGAGTGAAGGCGGCAATTATTCCGGCAACTGGAACGACCCCTGAAAAGCGGTTTTGGGTGTGGGACTCGGCGCAGTTTCCAACCGCCGATCAGATCCATGTGGCAGCCGGCGATACTGCTTTTCAGAATCGTCTGCTTGAAGTTCTCGGAAGTTTCAGGGATGCGGGAGTGGAAATTGGTGTCGGTAAAGGAGGCAACGTAGAGCCGGGAGATTTACCGCAGCTTGAGATCCAACTGCTCATCGAGGTGGCTGACTTTCGAGGGAACTTCCAAATCTTTCTGCCTGAGGCATTGCAGCGTGGCCCTCTGGATTCGGAACGGGACCAGGAATTCACCGCTCGTCTTTGTATAAGCTATGACCTTCCGCAAGTGCCTTGTTGCGTGGAAATTAGTATTAGTACGTTGAATGGCGAATCACCTAATCCAATAATAAGATCGCTCACCTTGGCCGATGCGGCGAGCGGTTTCAAGGAAACGCCGCAGGGACGGATTCCGGTGCGCATTACCTATGGCCAGGCAGATCTCAATGATGCACGCCAGGACAAAAGTCTCACTGATGACACCGCGGCGCGACACAGTGTCGAAATGGATTTGCTGAGCGTCGCGGCAACATCGTTTGCCAAGGCTGTAGACAAGTCATTGCTCGCAGCTAACGGAAGTCCTGTTGTTGGTAAAGAGGGTGGCAGCGATATTGCGGAGAACGTCGAAAAAGAGATCGAACTTATCTACAACTTGAACGGCCTTGATCCAAAGATACAGTGGGCTATCGTTAAGAGCCGAGTGATGGTGCGCGACAACTCGCCGGGTGCCCCCTGGATTATCTCAGTATCGGGCTTGCAGTTTGCGCAGAGCGTTGACATCGAAGTTCTTAAGAGTCCGATCGAGAGCGAATTCGATGGTTCAATAACCGAAAAGAAATTTGACGTGAGGCGAAAAAAAGTACAGGACAGCCTGCGCAAGAGTCATCTTGGTAATTTTGCAGCAAAGCCGGGACATCTCATCACTCGCGCGGATGTCGAGCACGATCAAGATCTCTTACGCAACGACAAAGCGGGCGTTAAAAGCATCGGGGATATCACTTCGGGTCCAAAGGTACCAACTGGCACACCACCGCCGCAGCAACTGCTTTACACAGTATCCAGGCGTCTCAAAGCTGAGAAAGACTTGAATCTCAAGGGTGGTGGCGGCTATTCGCCGGAAGAACACCTGACAGGAAATGTGGCCATTGAAACGGTCAACATGCTTGGCTTTTCGGAAACGGCAAAGTTGGATTATTCCGGCGGACCCCAAATTCAGAAGATACGCTTCAACTTCGACCGACCTTTCGAAAGTGTCGAGACCCGCGGTTGGCACGTCAAGACTCTGGGTGTGAAGGTCCAGTACTTTGTCGACAAGGACAGGCGGCTGGCTAATTTAACCGAGCAGGAGATTGAGGACCGCGAGACCGGATCTGAGGCGCGTTTTTCTTTTGGTTACGACTCATTTTCAATCCTGGACCATGCGACCGCTGACTGTCTCGCAGACGCCAAACGTAAACGCACCAGATATTCCCTGTTGATGACTCCGGTATTCGGATATCGCGACGTCGACATCAAAGAAGATAACGCTTTGTTACGAATTACTCAGATTGATAAGTCACTCTTGCCACAGGCTCGCACGCAAACGACCACTCTTTCACTCGACGGCAACCTTGGCTTCAGCCACGATTTTCGAAAGCTGGACCGGGCCGGGGTTGGAATGATGAATATCTCGCTGAACGGACGCCTGCAGCGCGGTGTTCAATTGTTCGGCGCCGACTACAAATACAATAAGACGTATGCGACCATCAGTAGCGAGGTCTTTTTTGGCTCTATCTCTCCGAGAGATTTTTTCCTTCGACATAACCACATAATGGGACGCGGGACACGAGGCACGCCGATCTTTGAACTCTTCAGCCTTGGCGGTCCCCAGGCAGTGCGTGGTTTGGAGGACGGCGAGATCATCGGACGCAGAATGTCGGTCGATCAGTTTGAGGGCGGAATCAATGCACTGGTGCTATGGCATCTAATCTCCCGAAAGCCGGTCGCCAAAACTCTTTTGCAGGACGACTGTCCCGACAGCCCGGAAGAGACACAGTCTCAACTACCTTTCGATATCAACAAGACGTACCTGAAAGTTTTTTATGACTACGGGCGAGTCCGCGATCAGGATTCCTTTGTCATTCCCGGCGGCGCAAACCGCAAAGCTCGAGGCTATGGCATTGCTGTTGAGCTAAGGCAACTTGGAGGTAAGAACGTTAACTTGTCGTTTGGGTATGCTCATTCACCAGAGTCCGTTCTGCATAAATCAGGCACTCTATACACCGGAGTTTCATACACTCGCTAGTATCCAGCTACAACCAAAGGAGAACATAAATGAAGGAGTTACAATTCAACGCGGGAACTCAAAAACATATCTTTCAGCCCGATGGCAAAGTCGCGGTATTAGCTAACGGTACCAGGACTGTAAAGGGCGCCTGGCGATCTGCAGCTAAGGGAGACGAGCCCAAACAAAGCCTGCTGCGTTATGACCTCGACGGCCAGAATCAGAATGCAGTTCCCGTACGCTATGCCTTCAATGAATTCAATCAGCTGACGGCAGTGATCCCCGCCGCCGCCAATGGTGGCGCTGACTCCGAAAGCTGCGTCTTCCCTGGCCAGATACTGATTGACGACGCTCATGACCTGGTCTACTCGGTGGTCACGCCTGACGGCAAAGCCGGCACACAAAATATTACTGTTTATGGCAACCTTCACTTCAGCTCAGACTCCAGCAATCTGGTTATCGAGATGCCCGATGGTGCTAAAGCCGAGATCAAAGGAGAGAAGGGCCTGACAGGTGTCGCCATGCTAAAAGCGGAAAAGAACCTGGTGCAGGAGTTTAAGGCGGACGATTTGCTACGGTTCATGGCTTTCACCAGAAACGATCTCACAACCTCCACAAATCGAGTACCGCTGAAAGCTCAGATAGAGTTTATCGGCAAATGGGATGTCAATCACGATACTGGCCAATTAGTGTTCTTAAGCAAAATTACCGGAGATCTGACGAAGCCGGATGTGACAATCGGTTTTGCCGGCACCGTGAAAGCGGTGACGGTAGGGTTCGCCTATTTCGCAGACAAAGACGGCAAGCAGTTGGTCTTCAACATAAAGGGTCAGCACCGTTGGAACTCAACCAGTGCCAAGTGGGAGCTTTCAATGGGTCACTCCCAGAAAAAGTTTCAGGCCACTTTCGAAGGTCAGATCCAGAAAAAGACGAAGGATGGCCGAGAATTTGTGCTTGCCGGAAAGATGAGTCTCGAACATGAGCAAGGTAAGTCTACCAAGCTGGATTTGAAAATCGAAGGGTCCTACCAGTTCAACAAGAACAATAAACTGATTTTCATGGTGGACGTGCAGACCAGTAACGGACAGTTAACTTACGACCTGTCAGTCGAAGGAAAGTTTGCTTTCAAGTCTGGCACATTGACCTTCCAGGTTAGGTTTGACAACGCCGGTACCGGTGGACCGAAGGCAACCATTGAACTGGCCTTCAAGGGAAATGAGGACAGCCTGATCAAGAACCTGTCGCTGGTTTTGGATATCACCCCGGACAAAGTGAAGATCAGCTTTGAGTTCGAGATGCGAATGAGATGGGTGGACGGAGTGTTGGTGAAAGATCCGCCTAAACCGCTCGCGGCGTAATCGCGCATCGAAATTGGCCGACGTCTTATCAACCAGGACTAAGCGAGAAGGCACGCAAAGAGGTCGGCCCACGCGGGGGCATCGAAATCGTCGCAACCATGAAGAGTGATCCGGACAATATCAAAGGAGGAAATAAAAACATGAATAACGCATCACAGACCCGCTTATCGAAAGTTCATCCCAGACTAGCCGCCGGCGTTACCGCGGTAATCAACGCGCTCGCCGCTCAGGGGATGGTAGTTGAAGTCGTTCAGGGTTTGCGTACTTTCGCGGAGCAAGACGCTTTATTCGCACAGGGCAGAACGAAGCCGGGCCAGATAGTCACGAAAGCAAGAGGTGGAGAGTCAAATCATAACTATGGCCTGGCAGTGGATCTCTGTCCTTTTCTCAACGGTAAGCCTCAGTGGAACGACAACCCTGGTTTCGTTCGCATCGGTGCCGAGGCCGCTAAGCAAGGGTTGGAATGGGGCGGTGACTGGAAGAAGTTCATTGATAAGCCGCACGTACAGCTGGGCGGCTTGACGGTGTCACAGTGCTCCGCTCTCTTCAAGAAAGGTGGTCTGCAGAAAGTTTGGGATAGTGTTCCCTAGTTTGACCTTTGAGAAGCGGCGTTTTGCTCGCGAGGCCGGTAATGGAAATTGCATGCCTCACACACGCTGGCTATAATGCCGCGTCTTGAAACAAACATTTAGCCAGCAGTCAAACACCTCTAACGCCGCGCTGTCTTTTCAAGATTTGCGCGGCGTCCTGCTGCCGATCACCACACCCTTCGATGCCGCCGGCAATGTTGATCTGGTTGGCTTACGCATAAATATCGCAAAGTGGAACACAACCGGGATCAGCGGCTACGTACTGCTCGGTTCGACCGGCGAACGAGTGCATCTGGATGAACGGGAGTACCTTGAGGTAATCGAGACTGCGCGAGCTGGCGTTGGACAACGTCCCGATGGTTTGACCTTCATCGCCGGCGCCGGTCAACAAAGCACGCGCGGCACGATTAATGAAATCAAACGCCTTAGCGACAGAGTGAATGTTGATGCGTTCCTAATCATTACTCCGCACTTCTACCGGCCCAGCATCACGCAGCAGGCCCTGATAGCCCACTACCAAAGCATTGCCGACGCGTCCCCAGCGCCGGTAATTCTTTACAGCATGCCCGCACTCACGGGAGTCAAGATTGAACCGGAAACCGCGGCGCGCTTGAGTGAACACGAAAACATCATCGGCATCAAGGACAGTTCGGCTGACCTGGATGGACTGCGAGAAACGATCAAACTCGTGCGCAGAGACTTTGCCGTGCTTACCGGAAATGGAACGGTGCTTAGTCAAGCCCTCAGCGCGGGAGCATGCGGCGGGATTCTGGCGGTGGGTTGTGTGGCGCCTGAAATTTGCCTTGAGATATTTCGGGCGGTCACGGTTGGAGAAGATGAACGTGCGTCGAGTCTGCAAGAGAAACTCACGCCGCTCGCTCAAGCGGTCACTACAAGCTTCGGCATTGGTGGTCTCAAGGCTGCGCTCGAAATGAAGGGTTACATCGGCGGCGCTGTGCGAGCGCCGCTCGTACATCCGAGTGATGAGGCGCGCGAAGAGATCCGTCGACGTTTGGAAGACGCACAAAAGGCAATCCAAGAGCTGTTAGGCCCGAAGGCTTTGGTTTGAAAGCGCCAAAGGCGCGAAATGTAATAGCCTGGGGCAACGCCCCAAGATTCGTTCCCACCAGCCGTAGAGCGCTGAAGGCGCGAAATGAAACTAACGGATGGTCTTGCGGGAGCTTGAGGCGGCAACTTCATTACGCGCCTTCAGCGCTTCCAGTATCGGTACTTCGAGTTCCTGGGGCGTTGCCCCAGGCTGTTACATTTCGCGCCTTTGGCGCTCTAAAACAATCGTGACACCTCCTTACTGGTACAACCCAAGCATCCTGCGTAAAATGATTTCCACGATGCCCGGCCAGGGAGTAATAACAAATTGAGTACCGCCGAACCTGCTTGTTACAGCACGCCTGAAGAATCGGGTTTGCGCGTCGAAACGCTTTCTTTCGATCGCATCCCCCATCAATCGCGACTATTCCTCGACTATCTAAGTGATCCGGTAGCCTTGCGCGAGTTCTACCCTTCTGCCGTGCGATTTCATCACGAACTGTCGACGCGCGCTGCGGAAGTTCTGGCGGCGCATCAAACAGATCGGGGTGCACTTTGCGATGCCTTGCTGAACATGAACTCCGCCTGGGGTGCAGGTGAACAGACATTAAATAACATTCAACTGCTGCGAGATGCCGACTGCCTGGCTGTAGTCTCCGGTCAACAGGCCGGCTTGTTTACTGGTCCGCTCTACACGATCTACAAAGCGCTATCGGCGGTGAAGCTCGCCGGCTGTTTGACGCAGCGCCAGACAAAGGCAGTTCCTGTCTTTTGGATTGCCACTGAAGATCACGATTTCCCCGAAGTAGCCAAAGCGGAGTTCATCGGTCGCGATTGCAAGCTGGCTCAAGTGGAAGCATCCACGGATTTGCACCAGGAGGGTCAGCCGGTAGGCCGAGTGGTTATCGACAATTCGATCGACACCATTCTCACTCAACTACTCGATCTTCTTCCCGTCTCGGAGTTCACGCCGGATCTTGACGCCGTAGTGCGCGATGCCTGGCGGCCCGGGCGCTCGTATGGTGAAGCGTTTGCACGGATGATGACTTCGTTGGTGGGTAGTCATGGACTGGTGCTGCTCGATCCGCTGGATCCCAGACTGAAAAAGTTGGCGGCACCGCTCTATGCCAAGGCGGCGCTGCGCGCGCATGACATTGCCAGGGCCATAGAAACGCGCAGTCAGAGACTGTTGGAAGTGGGGTACCACGCGCAGGTTACGGCCTCAGAAAATTCTTTTCCGCTTTTCCTTCATGACGATAGTGGAGCGCGCCAGGCGCTGACCCGCGCCGGCGATGGAAAGTACACTACCAAGCAGACCGATGAGTCGTACACCGTTGAGGAACTGGCGAATCTGGCACTGGCGCAACCGGAAAAATTCAGTCCGAATGTTACCTTGCGCGCCGTGATTCAGGATTATCTCCTGCCGACGATCGCTTATTACGGCGGCGCTGCCGAGATTGCTTACTTTGCGCAGACAGGTGAAGTTTACCGTTTGCTGGAACGCCCCATTACCCCGATACTGCCGCGTTCGAGCCTGACCATGATTGAACGCCATACGGGCCGTGTGTTGGAGAGATATGGGTTGGGACTCGCCGACCTGTTTGCCGGTCCGGAGAGTGTTTTGAAGCGGGTGGTTGAGGAATATTTGGGCGCGAAGACCGCGAACTCGTTTACCAGGACAGAAGCAACCTTCAACAGCGAGCTTGACGATCTACGCGAACAACTGCGAAGCGTGGATCCAACTCTGGCCGACGCCCTCGAAACCGGCCGCCGGAAGATCAACTATCAACTCGAAGGCTTGCGCACCCGTTTTCATCGCGCGCAGATGTCCCGTGATGAAGCAACCCAACGGCAGTTGGAACGTGCGTTTGATCAGCTTTTCCCACACAAGGAACTGCAGGAACGCCACATCAATATCACCTCACTGCTGGCGCGCCACGGGCGTTACGTTGTCGACTGGATCTACAACGCGATCAACATCGGATCGAATGAGCATCAGATAGTTTATTTATGAGTCAACTCTTTGGAGTGCGCTGACCTGTCAGCGCTTTGGCCGGTCGCGACCTGTCGCGACCACCGCTCAGTTGAGTCTACCTTGAGAGTTAGGCGACAGGTCGCCTAAGACCAAAGCAGTGACAGGTCACCGCACTCCAAAATGTCCATAATCCGCGTCCTTCCAGATCACGTTGCCAACCAGATTGCCGCCGGCGAAGTTGTCGAGCGTCCGGCCTCAGTCGCTAAGGAGCTGGTCGAAAACGCGATCGACGCCGGCGCGAAACGCATCGTCATCGATGTTGAATCTGGCGGCCGACGGCTTTTGAAGGTTTCTGACGACGGCGACGGGATGGTTCGCGATGATGCGGTGCTGGCGTTCGAACGACACGCCACTTCCAAGATTGCCAGGTCGGAAGATCTGAGCAACATCGCCACGCTTGGATTTCGCGGCGAGGCGTTGGCCTCAATTGCTTCTGTCGCGCGTGTTGAACTCACCACCAAAACTGAAGATGCGGGCGCTGCGACACGCGTCTCGATCGAAGGCGGGAAGATGCGGGACGTCAAAGATGCGGCCCACCCGCGCGGCACCACCATCGCCGTTCGTGACCTCTTCTTTAATGTGCCCGCGCGGCGAAAATTCCTCAGGTCCGAAGCCACCGAAAGCTTTCATCTTACTAATCTGGTGACTCATTACGCACTGGCCCATCCGGAGATCGCGTTTACGTTGACTAACAATGGCCGTGAGATTTTGCGCGTCTCGCCGGCCAGCGATTTGCGCGAAAGGGCCTATCAGGTCTTTGGCCCGGAGTTTCTCGATAACCTGCTTGCGGTCAGTGGCGGCCCGGGACAAATTGCGCGAGTGAGCGGTTTTGTTTCCGCACCTCGCGACCGGCGCACTTCGCGTGATTCTCAATACCTGTTCGTGAATGGCCGGTTTGTTCGCGATCGCCTGATTGCTCGCGCGCTATCGGAAGGTTATCGCGCCGTATTGCCACACGGAGTTTATCCGGCTGCGCTTTTGTTCATCGAGATACCGCTCGAAGAAGTAGACGTTAATGTGCATCCGGCAAAAACAGAAGTGCGGTTTCGCCGTGCGGCCGCGGTGGCTGATGCGGTGCGGGAAGCAGTGCGCGGGGCGTTGGCCAGCGCCGGCTATGTGCGAGCTGATTTGAAAGAGCAACCGGCTGCAGTTCAGCCAGACGATCAATCTGCAGAGTCGTCAACACAATCAGGATCGCGGGATTTGGCCAACGCGATGTCAGCATCGGCGAGCGAATCTGCAAGCAGTTCGTCGCCGAGTGTTTCGGCCGGTTCGCGCAGTCTTGAACCAGAAGTTTCTCAGCCGGCGAGCCAGCCGCGGATCGATTTTTCGTCACTGCCGATACAGGAAGAGGAAGAATTTGCGGATATCGACGGGCCGACTGCAATGAAGTCGGAGACCGCGCGCGATCTCGAGGCGATCATGCGTGACTCAATAGCTTTGCAGGAAGCGTCTACAGGTTCGCGCCTCGAAACAGGCGGTGATGCAGCTGCGGCAGCGGAAGTCCCGTCAGCGCCGGCGCTGGTAGCCTTGCCACCGCTGAACTCCGCGGAAAAGTTCACCCGAGAAGTTTCAGTCGAATCACTAACAAACGATATACGTCCCCTCGGTCAACTCGACGAAAGCTTCATAATTGCCGTGGACAACGACGGCCTCTTGTTAATCGATCAGCACGTCGCCCACGAGCGCATTTTGTTTGATAAGTATCGCGCGCTGGAGTCGGCGCGGTCAGCCGAGTCGCAGCATCTTCTGATACCGGAGACTTTCGATCTCACTCCGGCGCAAGCTTCAGTTTTTGACGTCCTCGCTGAGGAACTGGAAAGCTACGGCTTTGAACTAATGCGCTTATCGGGTCGCACGGTAGCGATAAAGGCCACGCCGGCGGATCTGCCTGCGGGTGAAGCGCGCAACATGCTCGCCGAACTTCTCGATACGGTCGACGCAGAGAAAAAGGGCAGCGCCAGGGAAACATTGCGTGACGACATCGCTGCCTCGCTTGCCTGTCACGCCGCGATCAAAGTGAATATGTCGCTGACGCATGAGAAGATGCGTTGGCTTATTGATCGACTACTAAAAACCTCTTCGCCAACAACCTGTCCCCATGGCCGACCTGTAATCCTGCGGCTCGCTACCCGAGACATACTCAAAGGGTTCCACCGGATCTGACTCAGGCTAAGCTTTTTCTAAAGATGCCGAAGTTGCGGCAGCCTCCGGCGACGGGAGCGAATTCGCAGCTACCGAGCGTTCTTTCCTTAACGGCGTCCATCGTAGGAGTTTGAAACACCACTCCTCCAGCTGGGCCAGTACTACCAAACCGGCAAATCCACCGATGCCACCGAAGAAGAATGCAACCGTGCTCGTTCCGAGGTCGAAAGTTACCTGGGCTAGGCCGAGCTTGATAGCCCAGTACAGAAACAGCCCACTCACAACACTCCCCATGATCCTACCGCTGAGACCAAGATTCCAATAGGTGCCAGTCCAAAAGGGTGTGATGCGATCCAGTCTGTCACCTTGGTGCAATTGCCGGGCAAGGCCACCTATCGCTCCTCCCAAAACAGCCATGAACAAAAGCCACGAGGCGGCGACAGGGATCGGTCTCTGGATAGTAATAATCTTTTGGCCGGCCTTGATGCCGGTATTTCCTTCGTCCATGGCGAGCAGCTTCATCTCGGCTACTGATGGAGCCCGTTTCAAGTGCAATATTGAGGGTGCACTAGTCCGGCCTTGCGGCAACACGATCGTTTGAGGGTCAAAGTCCACAAGTTTGGGGTCTAGCGCCGAGCTGACCCGAATTTTTCGCTCTCGATCAGTTCCGATTGCCAGTGGGAATCCGCCTTCATCGGCCAACTGGACCGAAACGGGGATTTCCCGGTCGTTTATGCCGATACTTTGCGGCTCACTGTCAAAGATAATTTTCGCAGCTTCCGGCGGGTCGAACTTGATTTGGGCGAAGGCTTTCGGGCCGTCAGAGCGAACGTAGGCCGAGACTGTCACTATTCCTGGAGTGGCTGAAGATATGCCGATAGAAACGGAGCCGGCCTCGTCATCTACGGTGATGTCCATGTGGCCTTCCGCTCGTTGATTCTTATAAACAATGCCGGCGCATGGATCGGTACGAATTTTGACAATCGTACCCGGCTGCTGGGCTGCTGAAAACAAGACCCAAATCTGCGCTTGGAATCTATTGTTGGCCGGCGCTGAATGGTACGTCTGTTGATTTATCTCAATTCCGTTTTGCGGTTCCGCATAGGCAACCGTCTCGAATAATTGAGACAGAAAAGACCTCTGTTGCGAGGTTATGAGCACCGGCGTTTGAGAGGAATCCAGCCCGTCGGAACTGGCCATGATAAACAGCCTGCCAGGCTGCCTCGACACAAAGGTAGCCTCACCCGACAACTGTCCTGGCCGCACTGTAACCCGCTGGGGCGAGACTTCCCCTGAGCCGGCTTGCCGCGATCCCGGCCACGTAAGTGCAAATTCAATCACCCGCGTGCCGTCACTGGGCACCTGTTGGTAGTCTCGGTCGAGAAAATCCGCGTAAATTTTCGTCGTCTCGCCAGAGCGAAGCGTATTGCTGTCTATTCTCAAGCGCAAGCGCAGGGGCGATCCCAGCGGCGCCTGTGCGGAGGTGGGCGGTGCTAGCGCGGCAAAAGTCAGACCGATCATGAGGCTGATGAGAAATGGAATTCGGTGCTTGCGACTCGTAAGGTTGTACACATCTATCTCCTTTGAGGTGAGGCCAGCAGTCCGATCAAGAAGGGTGCTGGATGACCAGAATCACGTTAGCGGGGCGTTTGCGACTGAACCGCAGTTTGCAGGCGACAATACAAGAGCAATAACGGTGCCAAGGGCGAGAGACGCGATCGCTCTTAACACTCCTGGTAGTTTAGCGTCTTTTGGGAGACCTGGGTCCCGGACCCTTTTCCGGGTCCCAAGTAGCCAAGCCCCTGATTATTCAGGCGTGAGAACGCGGGGTCTAGTTCGGCGTGTCTCAAATGGAAATGCAAATTCAGGGAAGGACATTTCACCATGCCGCCAGCGGAGACGCGGGTTGTTAAGTATCTGCAGGCCGACACGTATCCATATGGTCACACTTTTGACAGCGAACTATCTCTTTGTGCTATGTCTTATCGTCTTTTGTAGGATCTGCTTTGGGTAAACCTCATAACTTTCGCGGCGCTGTCGCTAACAACTCTAATGCCCCTATTTTTCACGGCGAGCCCTGAGTTAGAATGCCGACGCTCTCCGTGTAACATTCCATCTCTCGAAAAGGGAAACCCATGCGATCCATCCTGTCCGCCGTTCTTATCACCTTCGTCTTAGTTGTCAGTCCAACCGCCGCGCAGAAACGCAACATCACTGAAAAAGATCTGTTTGCCTTTAACTGGATTGGCGATCCGCAGATCTCGCCCGACGGCTCGCGCGTCGCCTTTGTTCGCGTCACCGTCAACGAAAAGAAGGACGGCTACAACACGTCCATCTGGACTGTGTCGCCGGCCAACGGCGAGACACACCAACTCACCAGTAGCGCGCGCGATTCCTCGCCGCGCTGGTCGCCGGATGGCAAGTATCTCGTCTTTGTTCGCATCACTGAAAAAGACGGGCGGCCCGACGTGCCACAACTTTTCATGTTGGCCATGGCCGGCGGCGACTCGTTTCAGTTTACGTCGCTCGCTAAAGGAGCGGGCCAGCCGCAATGGTCGCCTGATGGCGGAATGATCGCCTTTGTTAATAACGCCAACCCGGAAGATCTGGCGAAACAAAAGGACATGCATAAGGAAAGCCTGCCAAGTCCAGCACCAGTAAACCCGCAACCGGCCGCTTCGCCGGTGGCTAGCCCTGCGGAAGCAAAAAAATCTGAAGACAAGCGCGAGAGCGATGTGCGTGTAATCACGCGTGCCGTTTATCGCGCGAATGGCGCCGGCTACCTTGACTATGCGCGTCCGGGACACATTTGGGTGGTTGCCGCGCCTCGCAATGCGGATGAAAAAGTTGTTCCCAAACAACTCACCTCCGGACGGTTTGGCGAAGACAATGTCACCTGGGCCAAAGATAGTGCGACACTCTATTTCACTTCGGATCGCAACGATGAGTCTTACTACGAACTGCCGACCACCACCGTCTATTCCGTCTCCGCTGCCGGTGGCGAACCGATCAGGCTCACAACTTTTGACATGGACGCCGGCGGCTTCGCGGTCAGCCCGAATGGAAAACAGTTTGCCTTCGTCGCTTCCATCGGCCGCCCGGTAACGTCTTACCGCCAGCCAGACCTTTGGGTAATGGACATCGCACCCGATGCTAAGCCTCGTAATCTCACGGAGACTTTCGATTTCGACGTTGCTGCGGGCCTCACCGGAGACAGCAGTGCACCTCGCGGCGGCGGCGGCAGCCCGCCCATCTGGACTGCGGATGGCCGCGGCATCATTGAAGTTTACTCAAAAGAGGGACGTGCAAACCTGGCAACGTTTGCCGCGGCAGATGGGAAGTTTACGACGCTCACGCAAGGTGATCACGCAGTAACGAGTTTCCGTACCACGCCCGATGGCTCTAAGCTCGTCTATAACATTTCGACGCCAACCCTGATTGGTGATCTCTACCTGCTCGAGCGTCCCGGCTCCAACTCGAAGCAACTAACACACCTCAACGATGAGCTCTTCTCCCAGCTAAACCTGACTGAGCCGGAAGAGATCTGGTATCAGTCGTTTGACGGCAAACGCATTCAGGCGTGGGTGCAGAAACCGCCGAACTTCGATCCAAACAAAAAATATCCGCTCATCCTGAATATCCACGGCGGCCCGCATGCAGCTTACGGCTTCATCTTTGATCATGAGTTTCAGTGGATGGCAGCGAAGGGTTACGTGGTGATCTATCCGAACCCGCGCGGCAGCACCAGCTATGGTCAGGACTTTGGGAACATCATTCAATATAACTACCCCGGCGATGACCACAAGGATTTGATGGCCGGTGTGGACGAACTAATCAAGCGTGGCTACATCGACGAGAAGCGGCTTGGCATCACCGGCGGTAGTGGCGGTGGCGTGTTGACGAATTGGGCCATCGGACATACTACGCGTTTTGCGGCGGCTGTTTCGCAACGCGACATCGCTGACTGGTCAAGCTGGTGGTACTCCGCAGACTTCACTCAGTTTCAGCCTAACTGGTTCAAAGGCTCGCCCTGGGAGGATACCGACTTCCAGCGACGCTCGCCGATTACTTACGTCGACAAAGTAACAACGCCGCTAATGCTGATTCTTGGGGAAGCGGATTGGCGCACTCCGACCGGCTCCGGTGGCGAACAAATGTTTCGTGCTTTGAAGTATCGGAAGATTCCGACCGTGATGGTGCGTTTTCCCAACGAGTCGCACGAGTTGTCGCGCTCCGGCCAACCCTGGCATCGCATCGAGCGACTGCAACACATCGTCGGCTGGTTTGATAAATGGCTGATGGGAATGCCGAAGCCGGAGTATGAAGTTGGGGAGAGCAAGCAGCAAACAGTAGACAGCAAACAGTAGACAGCAGGTAATTCTTCACGCTGAAGGCGTGACATAAAGTAGCCAGGGGTAAGTCCCGATTAATCGGGACGCCACCCCTGAATCAGGTTAAGAAATGATTCCCGCCCTGAAGGGGTGGAAGAACTTCCGATCTTACTGTCACAAGGTCTCAAGCGTGCGCATCACCAGTTCCAGATCCGAAAAATCCGGCAGCATAGCATCAGGTTTGCAGTTGAGTATGTCTTCGCGGCTGTAGAGTCGTCCGGTGCCGACGGCGAGTGAACGCGCGCCGAAGTGTTTGGCGCAGTCGATGTCGTTGGGCGTATCACCGATCACAATGAATTGTTCGCGCGCGAGATCGAGTTGCAGGTGCTTGCAGATACGTTCGTCGGCGAGTCCGGGCAAATCGCGGCGATTGTGCGACTCGTCGCCAAAGGCGCCGGGCAAGTCAAAGAATTCCGAAAGACCAACCAGCTCCATCTTCAGGTAAGCCGCTTGCTCGATGTTTCCGGTCACCAGCGCCGAACGATAACGAGGATGTTCGTGAACAGCTCGCAGCGTTTCCCGCACACCCGGTAAGACTTCAAAAAACTCCTCCCCATTGCCAGTCGCTTTCCGCATCGCTGTCATGTAACTCTCGCGCAGGTGATCCACCCGCTCAAAAATGTCCGCAGAGGTGAATCCTTCATGCTTGAGGGCCTCTCCCACAATCTGCAAGTCAGTCATTCCGGAAACGATCATTTCCGGTAAACGTCCGGCAGTGCCAAACACCTCTTCAAGCATTGGGATTGTGTAGTCTTTGAACGCCCCGCGTCGCCGGGAATGGATCAGCGTCCCGTCGATGTCCCAGAGGAGAATTCGAAGGGATGAAGGATGAGGGATGAAGGATGAAAAAGAGTCCGCTGGCCCCGGAGCAGATGCTTCTGATGATTCCATACTCACATTTTGCGATCCCGGTTCCGTTTCATCCTTCATCCTTCATCCCTCATCCCTGATCTTTATTCGACCACCGCGAGTACATCACCAGCATTTACCGTCGCGCCTTCGGCGGCGTTAATGGAGACAACCGTCCCGGCTTTCGGCGCTTTCATTTCATTCTGCATCTTCATCGCTTCGACGACGATGATTCCGGCGCCGGCCTCGACTCTGTCGCCGGATTGAACCAGCACTCTTACGATTTTGCCCGGCATCGGCGAAACAATTTCAGCAGCACCCGCGTGATGGGCGCCGGCACTCTCGCCGCTGCGCAGTCGCTTGGGATCAACCACGGCGACCTCGTAGATCCGGCCACGCAGAACTATCGCGAATGACTGACCGGCCGCGACGGAACCACCGCGCCCGGAAACCAGGCATTTGTAAACGTTCGAGCCGCTGATCAGCAAATACTCTCCCGACCCCAGTTCGCGAACCCGCAAGTCGTAATGCCGGTCGTCCACAGCAACGTCCACGGCGTCGTCCGCGAGACTAAGCGAGACTTCATGCTCCTTTCCGGATAGGTGGCCCTTAAGTTTCATGACGAATTGAAGCCTCTCATTAACACCTCGCTTCAGCGAGGTGAACAGGCCTGATCCAAAACCTCGTTAACAGCTCTCCGTTTATCCTGATCACTTCGCTGAAGCGAGGTGTTAATGAGAGGTTAGCCTGCTAAACTTTCCTGCCCTTAGCACCAGGGCGCTGATTAGCGAGGCGTGACCTGCGTCCAGACATCTTCCAACGATTCGACCCATCCGCTGAGGACGGTTGTCCCGCTGCCGCTTCTTTCCGCAATCCGACGTAATGTAGAGCGCCGGCGATAATTGCAATATCTTCGCATTGCACATCCTCTTCTCCGCGGGCTGCTCGCGATCTGTCTCGACGCTTGTTGAACCGAGCGATAAATCCGGTATCGAGTTTCGCGGATTTGAATTCCTGGTCGCGAACAATCTCGCGGAAGAAGGGAAGCGTGGTTCTGATTCCCCCGACTTCATACTCGTCAAGCGCACGGCGAAGTCGATCAATCGCCTCGTTTCGACTTCGGCCCCAGGCGGCGAGTTTCGAAATAAGTGGATCGTAGTGAATTGAAACTTCGGAGTTTAATTCGACCCCGCTGTCATTGCGTATGCCAGGCCCAAACGGGACTTGCAGATAACTGATCTTCCCTGGCGAAGGAAAGAAGTTGTTCTCCGGATCCTCTGCGTAGACCCGACACTCGATGGCATGACCCGACCAGCGAACCTCGTCCTGACTAAAACTAAGCGTCGCACCGGCGGCGACTGTGATCTGCTCGCGAACCAGATCGATTCCGGTGACTAGTTCGGTGACCGGGTGCTCAACCTGCAGTCGTGTATTCATCTCCAGAAAATAAAAATCGCGAGTTTCGTCCGCTACAAGAAACTCCACCGTACCCGCCCCCACATAGTTAACCGCGCGCGCAAGCTTAACTGCGGCCGCGCCCATCGTTTCACGCAGTCGTTCATCGTTGATTGGCGAGGGACACTCTTCAATCACTTTTTGGTGACGCCGCTGAATCGAACACTCGCGCTCGCCCAGATGCACGACATTGCCAAGGCTATCAGCGAAGATCTGTATCTCGATGTGCCGCGGCCGGGCGATTACCTTTTCCAGATAGACTGCGGAATCGCCAAAGGCTGATGCCGCCTCGGATTGGGCGCTCTCAAAACCCGACTGCAACCCGGCAAACGAGGCGACGAGTCGCATGCCCTTGCCGCCGCCGCCGGCCGAAGCTTTGAGCATCACGGGATAGCCAAATTGTTCCGCAACCGTCCTGGCCTCCGCAAGGGAATTCAATGGTTCAACTGTGCCCGGAACGATCGAAACTTGAGCTTCGACTGCAGCACGTCGCGCGCTGGTCTTTGAGCCCATGATTTCCATCGCCTCCGCGCCGGGGCCGATAAACTTGAGGCCCGCTTCGGTTACGGCGCGCGCGAAATCTGCGTTCTCAGCGAGGAAGCCGTAGCCGGGGTGGATCGCTTCTGAGTTTGTCGACTTCGCCGCCGCGAGTATCGCCGGGATGGATAGATAACTTTCGAGTGAAGACGCCGGCCCAATGCAAACTGCTTCGTCGCAAAGTCCGACGTGCACGGAAGACGCGTCGGCTTCTGAATAGACGGCAACTGGCGAAATATTAAGGTCGCGGCAGGCGCGAATTATTCGCACCGCAATTTCACCACGGTTAGCGATCAGGATTTTACTGAACATGTTTTCTTAAGACAGTGATGAGTAATGAGTGATGAGTAATGAGTGATCGGCAAAGGCGATTAACGACGGCTGACACTCATTACTCATCACTCATTACTCATCACTCAGTACTTTTTCTTTCCGCAAACAGCAACGCCCTGCAGAGTATACAGGGCGTCGTTATATGCAGAAACCAACCTTAGTGTACTAGTGCTATCGAGCTCGCTTGGCAGTGGTCGTGCCGGCACCTCTGTGCCGCGGGGCCTCAGATGCTTTGTAGATCACGCCGTCCAGCACAACCAGATCATCCTCGGTGCCCATGAGTTTATCCGGGCCCGGCAAGGGAAGTTCGTAGTTTGTGAACGACAGCCGTTCACCAAGCGAATCATCTGCCGTATTCATCGAAGCATTTCGAATGACGGCGCCTCTCAATTGGCGGGGTTGCGTGTTTGGCACCGCTGCGAGATCGGCGCTGGGTTTGTAGTTGGAGGTGTCAAGATTCCGCAAGGCTTCGGCGATTGAGCCATCTTCGTCAGGCAGTCGTTTGAGAAGATCCTTCGGTTCGCCGGGAAGCGAGCCGACCAATTGACGGTATTCGTCAAACGCGCGATCGATCCTGCGGATGGACGGGTAATCTTTTGCTTCAATGGCCCATTGCCGGTGGCGCAAACGCGCCGGCACGGTAATCCCAATTAGTATTAAGACCAGAAGCGGAACGGCTGCTGAAGCGAAGTAACCTTTGCGCGCGTAGCCGAGGCCGCAGAAACTGGCCGGCGACTGTTTGATGGAGCTGTAGATTCTGCGACTTCCGAAAATGACCAGGACGGCCAACGGAATTACCGCCCACTTCAAACGCCAGGCAGCAGTTTCAGCCGCAGCGAGCCAGGACCAGAAATCAAAGGGAATCATTGAAGAGAGAGCTAAAGGAGAGGTTGCAGATCGTGCTGAGTCCTGCATTAAAGCGAC
>Ga0134126_10000833_pt1 | contig 38894 bp, 36 predicted proteins | sample KB31752_FD_96881 | JGI IMG/M metagenome (GOLD analysis project Ga0134126, IMG submission 96881) | Terrestrial soil microbial communities with excess Nitrogen fertilizer from Kellogg Biological Station, Michigan, USA - KB3-175-2 | ecosystem: Environmental > Terrestrial > Soil > Unclassified ...
GCGGTCGTTGAGGCGATCTTCGGCGTGAACGAATCGGCATCCTCCGAACGTCCTTGGGAGGCATAGCTTATGCCAAGGACGTTCGGAGAGACACACTTGGATCTACTGGATTCCCTTGCTGGCAATTCATTGGGTGAGTGCCTCTCAAGGGTGGAGCTAACGAAAGGCACCCCAATCCACTACCGTATCCTTTACTCGCGCGGAACGTGTTATCCAGTGGCAACAGCCAGCGTCCGCGTTTACAATGCCACGTCATGCACACCAACATCCCTACTCCCGAACATCTCCGCCAAGCCGTGAATCGACAGCGTTTGCTCGACACGGCTCGGCAGCTGGTCGCCGTGCCCAGTCGCACCGGCGAAGGCGGCGCCGTCGCCGACTGTCTGGCCGATCTGCTGCGCGCGGACGGCTTCACGGTCGAACGGCCTGCCGCCAATCATCCTTCCGCGCCGGCAGTCGTCGTTCGCTTCGACAGCGGCAAACCCGGTCGCACCTTGCAATACAACGGCCATCTCGACACGGTGCATCTGCCGTTCGTGCCGCCTGCCATCCAGGATGGCAATCTCACCGGCAGCGGTTCGTGCGATATGAAAGGCGGCACGGCCGCCGCCGTCGAGGCGCTGCGCGTCTTGCGCGACACTGGCCTGTTGACGGCCGGTTCCGTGCTGTTGACGGCCCACGATCTGCACGAAGCGCCGTGGGGACTCGGTCAGCAGCTCAACGCCCTGATCGCCGAGGGCTATGTCGGCGATGCCGTGCTGCTGCCGGAGCCGCTGTGCGATCGTCTGCCGATCGCCGGTCGCGGCAGCGCCACCTGGAAGGCGACCATTCGGCGTGCGGGTGCGCCAGTCCATGAAGTCATGCGGCCGCTCGATGAGCCGAGTGTCATCGCCGTCGGCGCGGAATTGATCGCTCGCCTGGGTCGGCTCGGCGAACGACTCTCGGCGCACGTCGATCCGCGCATCGGCAGCGCCAGCGCGTTCGTCGGCCAAATCCATAGCGGCGAAATTTTCAATCAATATCCACAAGAGTGCTGGCTCGAAGGCACGCGCCGCTGGCTGCCCGGCACCTCGCCCGCCGAAGTCGAACGCGATTTCCGCACGCTGCTGACCGACCTGGCACGCGATACGCGGACAACGATCGATCTTGCCTATACGTTCATCCGCGGTGCCTTCCATCTGGAGCCGGACGATCCTCTGGTGAGCGCATTCCAGCAAGCACACACGACGATCAGTGGCGAGCCGTTGGCGCTGGGGCCGAAACCGTTCGTCGATGACGGCAACAGTTTCTATGGCTTGAAGAATATCCCGGCCATCACGCACGGCCCGCGCGCCGGCGGACAGCATACGGTTAACGAATGGGTGGACATCGACGATTTGGTCCGTGTGGCGCATCTATATGCGCTGACGGCGGTGCTTTACTGTCAGGAGCCGCGATGACAACTGCAACCTTACCCGACCTGATTTCCGACGCCCAGACGACCGAGGAACAATTCCTCCGCCATATTTTCGTCCGCGATCAAATGGCCGAGTGGAGTAAACGCCCGCTGGTCATGGCTCGCGCCGATGGCGTCCACTACTGGGACGTGACCGGCAAGCGCTACCTTGATGCGCTGTCCGGTATCTATGTCGTCTCAGTTGGCCACAACAATCGCCGGGTGATTGAGGCGATTCACAAGCAGCTCGATACGCTGCATTTTTCGCCGCCGATGCACGGCACCAATCCGGTGGCCGTGCAACTGGCGAACCTGCTGGCGGAGTTGGCCCCCGGCGATCTGTCGGCCGTCAAGTTTCAGTGCGGCGGCTCCGAAGTCACCGAGGCGGCCATCAAGCTCGCACGCCAGTATCATCGCCTCACCGGCGCGCCCGGCAAATACAAGATCATCAGCCGGTATCTGTCGTGGCACGGCTCGACGCTCGGCTCGCTGTCGGCCTCCGGTTTGAAGTCGCGCAAGACCGTCAACGAACCGCTTGCGCCCGGTTTTCTGCACGTTTTCCCGCCGACGTGCTATCGCTGTCCATTCGGCAAAAATCACCCTGATTGCGGCATCACCTGCGCCACGATTGTCGAAAGCGTCATCGACATGGAGGACGCCGACACGGTGGCGGCGATCATGGTCGAGCCGATTGGCCACACCGGCGGCATCATCGATCCGCCGCCGGAGTATCTGCCGATCCTCCGCGATATTTGCGATCGCCATAATATCTTGCTTATCTTCGACGAAATCATCACGGGGGCCGGCCGCACGGGGCATTTGTTCGCCGCCGAGACATTCGGTGTCTTGCCCGATGTGTTGTGTACGGCCAAGGGAATCAGCGGCGGCTACGCGCCGCTGTCGGCGATGATCTGCCGTCAACCCATCGCCGAGACGTTCTGGGGGCCGATCACCGAAAATCCCGGTTTTGTCGAGGGCCACACGTTCGAGGGCAATCCGCTGTCGTGCGCCGCTGGTCTTGCCGTGCTGCGAGAAATCATGGAGCGCGACCTGTGCGGCAACGCGCGCGTGCAGGGCGAACGTCTCCGCGCCGGCTTCGAGCGCCTGGCTCGCAAGCATGGCATCATCGGCGACATTCGCGGCAAGGGCTTGTTGCAAGGCATCGAGTTCGTGCGTAATCCGGCGACGAAGGAGCAATTCCCGACGGACATGGCCTTCGGCGTGCGTGTCGGACGGCGTGCGCTCGCCAATGGTCTGCTGTGTCGCTTCGATCCGCACTGGATCGCCTTCGGGCCGGCGCTGGTGGTGACGAGCGAACAGATTGATGAGATGGTAGAATTGCTGGATCGCAGTATCGCGCAGGTATTGTCGGAAATGGGAGGATGATGCGATGGCGGGATTGAATGATACTCACCCAGAGGCCGAGCAGGTACTGCGTGAGGCGTACCGAAAGATGCCCTTCGCCGCTAAGGTGCGGCAGATGGATGTCCTCTATCGCACCGCCCGGATCTTGCACGCGGCAGGGGTTCGGTCCCGTAATTCTGCCGCGACGGAAGAAATGATCCAAGACGAATGGCGGATCATTGCTCTCGGAGTGGAACTCGCCCGCGAGGTCGAGGAGGCGATGAGTAAGCGAAAAAATCGACCGAGCGGCGTCTGATGTCCCTTCCCTCGCTCCGTCAAGCACGTCTGTGCATTGTCCTCGCCGCGTTGCTGTGGAGTACCAGCGGCGCTTTCACCAAAGTGCTGCGCGAAAACACTGCCCTGGGATTGAACGAACCGAGCATCGATCCGTTGTCGATCGCCTTCTGGCGCGTCGTCTTCGCCGCCACTGTATTTCTGCCGATGGTGCGTCGCCATGAACTCACGTTTCGGCCGGCCCTGTGGCTAACAGCAATGGCGTTCGCGCTGATGAACGCGCTGTTCATCTCGGCGATGGCCGTCGGTTCATCGGCAAATGCCATCTTGTTGCAATACACCGCGCCGATGTGGGTGTATCTGATTTGCGTCGGCGTGCTGGGCGAGCCGGCCGACCGGCGCGGTACGATCACGCTGATGATTGGACTGGTGGGCATCGCCGTCCTTCTCGTCGGCGGTTGGGCCGGCAGTCAACTGCCGGCCATCACCCTGGCCGCCGGCAGCGGATTGGCCTACGCCGCTGTGATGATCGGCCTGCGTATGCAGCGCGGCGTCTCATCGCGCTGGCTGACGGCATTCAATCATCTATTTAGCGCCGTCGTGCTGGCACCGATCGTCTGGCATCATCCGCTGCCGAGTTGGTCGCAATTCGCCGTGCTGTTCGTGTATGGCACCGTGCAAATGTCGCTGCCGTATTGGCTGCTCGCCATCGGCTTGCGCCGCCTCAGTCCGCAGGAGGTCGGCACGCTGACCTTGATCGAGCCGGTGCTGAATCCGTTGTGGGCGTATCTGGCCTCGCCGGCGACCGAGACGCCGACAGCGTGGACGCTGGCCGGCGGCGCGTGCATCGTCGGGGCGTTGGTATGGCGCTATTGGCCGATACGAAAGGAGGTTTCCCCTAACGCCCAGCTTGCCAGGGGTGAAACGGAGGATGCGCATGACGGAGGCTGAATGGCTGACCTGTCCAGACCCGGAGGTAATGCTGAAGTTCCTGCCGGGAAGGCCAAATGAGAGAAAATTGCGATTGTTTGCCTGCGCCTGCGCTCGCCGAGTTTGGTCTTTTATGACGGAACGATGCAGCCGCGACGCGGTGATCGCAGCCGAACAATTTGCGGATGGACTGGGGGACCGTCACACGCTGGATAACGCACGCAAGGCGATTCGAGCTGATTTCAGGAACAGACAGCGTTGCAAGGTTCGGCAGCGAGCCTGGATTGAGACGGCAAATGCGGAACGGGCCGAAGCGCGTGCCGCGTCGTGGGCGGGTGCTTGGGATACGGCCCGCGAGACGCTCCGCGCTGACGCTCACGCTGCCGCATGCCGAACGGCATACGCGGCTGCCATCACATATAGTTCTGTTTGGGGCAAGAAGGCAAACCGAGTGGAGGAAGCGGCGAGGCAAGTGTCCATCCTGCGTGATATGTTCGACAATCCCTTCCGCACCATCTCCGTCAATTCCCTTTGGCTTGGGTGGAACGACAATACCGTTCCAAGGTTGGCTCAAGCGATTTACGAGCAACGTGCTTTCGACCGTCTGCCCATCTTGGCCGACGCTCTGGAAGAAGCGGGCTGCACCAACGCCGACATTCTGAATCACTGCCGTCAGCCCGGCGAGCATGTGCGCGGCTGTTGGGTCGTCGATCTCATGCTGGGCAAGTCGTGAGTGCCGGCACACGGTCTCTTTTGGTAAACTGAGGATGAAGAGAAAAAATGGAGGCCACACCATGAGTTTGGAGGAAAGCGGTATTCCCCAGATCGACGAGGACCCCGTACTTCGGCTCTTGCTCGACGGCACCGCCTCGACACTCGACGAAGCCGAGGAGTTGTATCTGGACGCGAGCATGGCGGAAATCGTGCGGCTGCTCGGAACCCCGCTCAGCGACGACGAACTGTGCAACCACCCGCTGCTAATCCTCCTGCGCTCGCAAGGCAGTCGAGGTTGGGAGGATTCGCTGTTGTGAACCCGGAAGTGCGTTTGGCCGAGATCGTCGCCGCCCTCCAAGCAGTCGGCTTGAACTGTCTCGTGATGGGAGGTCACGCTGTCCGCTATTACGGATTGCAACGGAACACCAACGATTACGATTTGCACCTCGCGCCGGATCGCTGGTCGGAACTGCCCCACTTGCTGCAACAAAGTCCATTCTTTCATCGCGGGCCGGTGGTGGAAGGGGCGAGTGGCGGACGTATGAGGAGCAAGACGGTTCATCCCTCGTCCTCATCGAACGTCTTGGGATCTACCTTATCCAGCACCCGGAATTCGGTGATGTGCGATTCCGAGGTTTTCTCGCCATCGCGTTTCCTCACGATCGTCGTCGCTATCTTGATACCTCCAAACTCTTTGTAGTCGGCGTAGGTGGCTTCCACGATGAATTGGCCGCCGAGGGCCTTGATGGCCTTGTTGAGGATGGCTTGGGCATCCTTATCGTCCGCTGCTCGGGCTGACGCGCTGAGACCCACGACGAACATCGACCCTAGCACCGCACTGAGGAAGCATTTCATGGAAGCACCTCATCCTGTGATAAGCGGGGCCGCGCGGCTTACTGACACTATAAAAGACCAGCCGGCATCGCGTCACGACCTTTCCACCACCCATTCGATAGTCGGTGTATGTCGTGCGAACGTGCGACCCGCGAATCGCGAGGCACGGCCCTGAGGAATCGTTGCCAACGGTCCCCCGCCAAGATACCTTAAACACTGGAGGAGAGGAGGGTGACACGATGCCGATTCAATCGAACGCCAAAATAGCCATGAATCCACCGATTCCTATCCTGCCAAAACACGCCTGGGCAACCGGGATGTTCTTGCAGCGCTGTCCAAGATGCCGGACAGGAAGGATCTTCAATGGATTTTTTTCGATGAATCGTTCCTGTCCGGTGTGCGATCTCCCTTTTCGACGCGAAGAGGGGTTCTGGCTCGGTGCCATGTATTTCAGTTACCTCTTCGCCGTCGTGATTCTGGTGCCGCTCTACTTCTTGTTCCAGTGGCTTTTTCCCCATTGGTCGGGCTTGCTCGTCGCCTCGGTCACCATGCTTCCCTACGTGCCGTTGACGCCGATCGTCTTTCGCTATTCGCGGGTAATGTGGATCTACTTTGAAGATTTTGTCGAACCAGGTGAACTCTCCTCGCCGCGCAGATGATCGCGTTTCCTCTACTCGTTTTGTCTCCATTATCCACGATGGGCGATTTTAGCCCATTTCGGGTGGGAAATTTTCGCTCAATACATAGATGGGGTTGAATAGGCACCCCGATTGCCCAGGAAGACGTCGTCATTTTCAATGACGCTTCTCCTCTATTTGAAAGAAGTTACGTCAAAATTGTCAAATCGCGCGGATTTCCATCTCAAGTTGAGCCTGTCTTTGGTACGATGATTGCGTTACAATTTCGTAAGGTTTCCGTCCCCAAACTCATGGGTGGACGGATGGCTTTTTCGACGTTTCCCAGCCCGCGTCGGCTCCTTTCGAGGAGTCGCTGCCCCCAAGGAGGATCGTCATGCTCGATATTATCCTGTCGCACTGGTTGATCTATCTGTACGTATCCTATGTGATCGTGCTGATAGTCCTGTGTGTCGCGTTTCCTCCACGTCTGCGCACCCTTGGCCGTAAACTGCGTGAGTTCCACTCGCGCAGGAGGATGAGGATAAGGATGATGAAGCCCGACCTGCGCATCCGGCAACTCCGCTGACGAGAGCGTTTCGGCGGCACTTACTTCTGCGTCAACAGTTGGCGCAGCACGTATTGCAGAATGCCGCCATGCTGGTAATAGCGCACTTCCTGCGGTGTGTCGATGCGGACCACCGCCTGGAAGACGCGGTTTTTGCCATCCGCGTGCTTGGCCTTGACCGTAATCTCACGTCCTTCCGCGAAGCCGCTTTCGAGCAACTTCGGCAGACCTTCCAGATCGTAGATTTCCTCGCCGTTGAGGTCGAGGCTGGAAGCATTTTCGCCCGCGCGGAATTGCAAGGGCAGAATGCCCATGCCGACCAGATTCGAGCGATGAATGCGCTCGTAGCTTTCGGCAAGGACGGCCTGAACACCCAGCAGCAGCGTTCCCTTCGCCGCCCAATCGCGCGACGAACCGGAGCCGTATTCCTTGCCGGCCAGCACCAGAAGCGGCACGTTCTCGTGGTGATACTTCACCGAGGCATCGTAAATCGACATCGTATGGCCATCCGGTAGATGGCGCGTGACGCCGCCTTCGGTGCCGGGCGCGAGCAGATTTTTCAACCGTACATTGGCGAAGGTGCCGCGTACCATGACCTCATCGTTGCCGCGCCGCGAACCGAACGAGTTGAAGTCCTTGACCGCCACGCCGCGACTGGCGAGATATTGTCCCGCCGGTCCCTGCGGCTTGATCGAACCGGCCGGCGAGATGTGATCCGTCGTGATGCTATCGCCCAACAGCGCGAGAACACGCGCGCCCTTGATGTCGCGTACCGGCTCCGGTTGCGGCTTCATATCCGCGAAGTAGGGCGGATTTTTGACGTAGGTTGAATCGGCATCCCAGGCGAACAGATCACCCTCCGGCGTCGGCATCCCGCGCCAGTGTTCGTCGCCCTGAAAGACTTCGCTGTATTCCTTGTGAAACATCTCCGAATGCACCGAGGAACGAATCGTTTCGGCGACCTCCATGCGGCTGGGCCAAATGTCCTTGAGAAAGACCGGCTGCCCCTTGGCGTCTTGGCCGAGCGGTTCGGTATGCAGATCGATGTCCACACGGCCGGCTAAGGCGAAGGCGACGACGAGCGGCGGCGAGGCGAGATAGTTGGCCCGCACCTCGGCATGGATGCGCCCCTCGAAATTGCGATTGCCCGACAGCACGGCGGCAACGACGAGATTGCCTTCCTCGATACCGTGTGATATCGGCGGCGGCAGGGGGCCGGAATTTCCGATACATGTCGTACAACCGTACCCCACCAAGTTAAAACGCAGTTGTTCCAGATAGCGCATCACTCCTGCTTCGATGAGATAATCCGTGACCACTTTCGAGCCGGGTGCCAGGCTCGTCTTGACCCACGGCTTCGTTTGCAAGCCCTTCTCGACCGCTTTCTTGGCGAGCAATCCCGCGGCGAGCATGACCGACGGATTCGAGGTGTTCGTGCAGCTGGTGATGGCGGCGATGACGACGGAGCCGTGATGTAGCTCGCAGGTTTCCTTGCCGAGCGTGACCTGGACGCTCGCCGCCGTGTCCGTGGCGGGAGCGATTCCGGTCTTGCTCTTGGCCTTGCTCAGCAGGCTGGGCAGTTCTGCGGCAAACGATTCCTTGATCTGTCCCAGCGCGACGCGGTCTTGCGGGCGTCTCGGCCCGGCGAGACTCGGCTCGACCGTGCCCATATCGAGTTCGAGCGTATCGGAGTACATCGCTTCGGGCGTTTGAGGTGTGTGGAACATTCCCTGTTCCTTGGTGTACGCCTCGACAAGCCGCACGAGCGCTTCGGGACGACTGCTGAAGCGCAGGTACTTGAGCGTCTCGGCGTCCACGGGGAAGATGCCGCAGGTAGCGCCGTATTCGGGAGCCATGTTGCCGATGGTGGCGCGATCGGCCAACGGCAGAGAGGCCAAGCCGGAGCCATAAAACTCGACGAATTTGCCGACGACACCCTTCTTGCGCAGCATCTCCGTCACGGTCAGTACGAGATCGGTGGCGGTCGCTCCTTCGCGGAGTTGCCCGGTCAACTTGAAGCCGACGACTTCGGGGATGAGCATGGACAGCGGTTGACCGAGCATGGCGGCCTCAGCCTCGATACCGCCGACGCCCCAACCGAGTACGCCCAGTCCGTTAATCATCGTCGTGTGCGAATCGGTGCCGACCAGCGTATCGGGATACGCCATCGGCGCCGCTTGCCGTTTCGCGTCTTCATTCACGAAGACGACGCGCGCCAAGTATTCGAGATTGACCTGATGGCAGATGCCGGTGTCCGGCGGCACAACCTTGAAATTGCGGAACGCCTTCTGCCCCCAGCGCAGAAAGGCGTAGCGTTCGCGGTTGCGCTGAAACTCCATATCGGCGTTGGTGCGGAAAGCCAGCGAAGTGCCGAAATCATCGACCTGCACGGAATGATCGATGACCAACTCGGCCGGCAGCAGGGGATTGATGCGTGTGGGATCGCCGCCCATCTTCTTCATGGCGTCGCGCATGGCGGCCAGATCGACGACGGCCGGTACGCCGGTGAAGTCTTGCAACAGCACGCGCGCCGGCATGAAGGCGATTTCCTTACTCGGCTGCGCTTTCGGCTCCCAATTGGCTAACGCTTCAATGTCTTCGGGGCGCACCGTCAGGCCGTCCTCGCAGCGAAGGAGATTTTCGAGCAGGATCTTGAGCGAGAACGGCAGCCGAGCCACGCGCGGATGAACGCGCGCCACGGCGTCGAGACGGAAGATGGTGTAATCGCGATCGCCCGCGCGGAATTGTGCCTGACTGCCGAACTGCTTATCCATGATGATTGCCTTTCCCGTAGGCGAAACCCAATGGGGCCTGATGCTTTGCTAGGGGTATTGTCGGAGCGGGAGGGGTAGACGGCAATGCAGACTCTTACGACAGCACGGTCTCAGCGGAACGCTAACGCCTAGGATCGCATCGAACTCCCTTGCCGTGTAGCCGCGACGCGCAGCGGAGCGCTCCGCTGCGCGTCGCGGCTACACGGCAAGGGAGTTCGCCGCTAGTTCTTAGGAACTGTAACGCCAAGGGGTAGGTGCCGCTTGCCGAGCGGCACCTACCTCCTAGGGCTTGTTATGACTTGACATCAAGGATCGCATATACTCTAATAATACGAGTAATCGCATTCACAGAGCAAGTCTGTCCCGAACTGGCCTGAGAAGGAGTATTGAGATGAGCGAGGCGGAATTGCGGCGGCTTCGTACCGACCTGGAAACCGTGCGGGAGGCGGCCGGATTGACGCTGCCGTTTGACTGGGCGGACGTGTGGGTGACCCTGACACTGGCGCCGGCCGGGGCCATTTTCACCGCGGTGGGAGCATTGGCCCCGTGGCGCTGGGTGCTGCTGTGTCTGGTGCCTCTCCTGGTCCCCTTATCGGGCAGCGTATGGTTGTGGCTGCGGCGTCCTCGCGCCGCCGAACGCGCGCCGGGACGTTATCGGGAGTATCGCCTCGCCTGGGCGTACAGCTTGCTTATGGGTGTGGGCATGATCGGCTACATCTTCTGGGGTTGGTCGCGCGGCTTTTCGCCGTTCGTACTAGCGGGGGCCGCTGAGTTCTTCTTCGGGCTGGCCTGCGCTGGCCTGGCCCTGACCAGTCCAGGACGGCGGATGTACTTGGGGGCTACTGTGGCGCTGGTTCCCTACGGCATTATCGTTCCGCTGTGTTCGCAGCGCGAGAGGGTCATTTGCGGCGGCTGCGCCATCATGCTCGCCGGCCTGGTGGCAGCAGCCATCCAAGCCGGCCAACTGCTCCATGCCCGGAGGCACCATGAACCAACCCCCCATTGACTTCAACGGACTCGATACGGTGGTGCATGGCCCGGTGCGTCTGGGAGTGCTGACAGCCCTGCAAATCGATGGCCCGATGGACTTCACCACGCTCAAGAAACGCTTGCATGTCGCCGACGGCACGCTCGGTCTGCATTTGCAAAAGCTGGAAGAAGTCGGCTATCTCAGCGCGAATACGGTGTTGATGGGCCGGCGGCCAAGGACTACCTATCGATTGGCCGCTGCCGGGCGTAAGGCTCTCGCCGGCTACTTGGATTCCATGCGCAAACTGCTGGATGCGATCGAGGCCAGGCGGATCAAGAAAGAGGGATAAGGCGGGAATCAAAAAAAGAGCCGCCGGCAATCCCCTCACTGCCGGCGGCTCACAAGGTCCTCTCCTTCTCCCCAAAGCAGAGGACACAAGTAACCTAGGTCACGATTTTGACGAATGCAAATCGTTTATCATTTCTTGTCGCAGCAGAGAATTACTTGATTTTCCGGCGATTTTGACGCCAGCATAAACATCGTTGCATACGATTACGGCGGCAGCGCTGGTCGATCCCAATCGCCGAGTTGCCCCTGCAATTCGTCCCAACTCAGTGGGCGGCGCGGCACGCGAAAGAAATTCTCGGCCAATACCGCAATCGTCGTGCGTGTGGCCTGCACGCGATGCACCTCCATCTCCAGGCGGCGCAGCCAGTAGGGTACATCGAGACCGACACCCATCGGCGTTGCCGTGTACACGCGCAATTCGCGCTGCAAACGAATGAAGGACGGCCGATCGCCCTCTTGCCGCGCCTCACGCATGGCCGGCTCGATGAGCGCACACAGGCGATCCAGCGCCAGTGGCTTGATGAAACGCTCATTCAGGCGATCGCTGATGGTACTCAAACGCATGCCACGCACACGCTCCAGATGTTCCAGCTGTTCGAGATGTCGCCGGGCCAGATCGCGTGTCACGCGCGTTAGCGATTGCTCCCACAGCACGGCGGTCTGACCGCGACCACGCCGCGCCAGCACTTCATGCGCCAGCACCAGCGGGCGGAACTGCCAGGCGTGCCGCTCATAACCCACCTTCAAGCGTAGAAAATCAAGCAGCACATGAAGATTCTCGCCGTAGTCGGACTGCGTTGTCGTCGTGTTGTAGTCCTTGTATTCCTCGTAATTCTCGATGATCGCTTGCAGCACGATCCCCAGCCGGCGCACGGCGTCCGTGCGCGAAATGGTCTCATCCAGTTCGTCGAGCAAACGCACCGGCCGCAGCGGATCGGGATTGTCGCGCAGGTAGTCGAGATAAGCGCCGACGCCGCGATGGAGAATGCCGCGCAGATTTCCCAGCGTCATAAAACGCGCATGGAACAGGTCGGCCCCATAGCGCTGCACGAACGCATGGACCGCACGCCATTCCGATTCGCCGGTCAACGTCTCCAACACCGACAATTGGAGCGAACGGCTATGTTCGATCCACAGCGTCAGGAACGGGGCGGTCAAGCGTTCGAGAACTTCAACCAGTTCCTCGTCGCTGTCGTGGCGCGAACCCCAGGTCGGGGCGGATTCGACGACACTTTCGACGACGGACTGGTAGGCGGCCTGGAAGAAGTGATTGAATTCGGTGACGCCTCGGCCGCGCATCGGCTGAGCTTGCTCCATGGCGCGCGCGGTTCGTAAGAGATCGTAGGTTTCGCGCAGCAGGCCGAGTCGCGGCAGATTGGCCAATAGCGCTCGCAGGATGGTTTGCGCGACGCGCACGCGCAGCACCGAACGCGGCGCACCACCCTCGGTCAACGGTTTGAACAGCAACGGCTCGGACTGAAACTTGTCGAGAAACGCGGGCAGCGCCGCGCGAGCCGCTGCTGTCTCGCCGGCAAACAGAGCTTGTTCCAGGCGGATGGCGAACGGCTCCCATTCCGCCGAGCTTTCCTCGATTGGTTTCGCGGTTTCGCTGGACACGCCCTGTAAAGCGCTGATGGCCAGCGACATATCCAGACAAACGCCGATGATCGTGAACTGTAACTGTTCCTTGAGGACGCGGCGGCGATCGTACTCAACCAGTGAATCGTAATCGCCGGTCGGCTCGCGGAGCGGATGCTTGTGGATGACATCGAGCAGCGTTAGCAATCGTTGCTGGTTGTCGCGTGCCGTGTGTAACCAGCCCTTCGGCGTCTGCTCCCAACTTTGGCCGGCGCGGCGATCTTCCATCGCCGTGCGCGCGGCGATTTGCCACAATCGAGCCAACGTGGATAGAAAGTGCAAGCGTTTCTCCAAACGCTCGCCTTCCTGCTCCAGATCGAACTCCTCGATGGGACCGCCATCGGAGACGGCACCCTCATCGTCGTCGCCGGTGGTATCCTGATAGGTGACATCCTCGTAGGCGGCACCGAACAGATCGTCCTCGCGCTCCTCGATCAAGGTTGGCCCCGATAGTTCCAGTTCGGGCACCTGCCAGTAATCCTCGGCGTTGGCCTCCAGGTAGTCGAAGAATTTGACGATCAGTTCGCGGCGTCCTCCTGCCGCTTGCGGCTTCGCCACAGCCAGCATCCAGCGCAGTGCCAACGTGTGGAAGGACCAGACCCCCTCTTCGAGCGGCACCTGCTCGGCCTGGCTCAGCCAGCTGCACAGCAGTGCCAGAGCCGCGCGATAGTCGGCCTTGCGCAACAGCGTATCCACAACCAGGGCGAACGCCTTGGGGGAGCGGAAATGTTCGAGATGGCCGCGCCAGAAGGCCAGGTCGGCGCTGGCCTCGCCGCGCTCGTGCCAGCGTGCCAGCGCGTTGGCCACACCCACCGCCGACGACGACGCCTCGCCGCCATGTACGCGCCGCACATCGCCCACCTCTACCGTAGCGAAGCGGTCCCACCATTCCGCCAGACTTTTTAATCCGACCGTCAAAGTCTTCACCAACGCGCCATCCCCGGCGGCCGCGCTCTCGCTCATCAGGCGAGAATAGAGATGGAAAATCTGTTCGACAACCTGAATCAACTCTTCAACATGCGGATCGCGGATGCTGTCCTCGCGAGCCGGCGACAGGGGAAACAATCCCTGAAAGCCGAGGATATTCCACGGATCGACGAAGGCGCCGCAGGCGATGCCGCGATGCAGCAAATCCTCGATCTCCGGCAGCCGCCGCGCCGCATCGCGCAAGCGTCCCTGATCGGCCTCGACCTGCCCACTCGTCAGCCGGCTGAGAATCTCACTGAGCAGCCGCACGGACACGGCCGGGATGCGGTGGGCCTCGGCGCGGCTGGCTTCGGGATAGCCCATCTCGGCGAACAACAGAGCCAGGTAACGCTGTTGCAATTGCGTGGCGCGATGACGCGCCAGATAGGCGTTCAAGTGCTGCCGGGCAGCGCCGAATGCTTGCCGCGTCGTGGCCTGCTCGTCGCGCAGCCGGGCCGCGTGCGGGCCTTCCAATCGCTTGAGCAAATGTTCATAAAACACATCACGATAGCGAGCGATGCGCGGCAGCAATGTGGCCAGCGTCGTGGTGGAATCGTGCGAATTCGGGCTGTTGCCGCTGATGCCGGTCGCCATGAGCAACGTGCCGGCCAGCACGGCGGCGGCCTCCATCAACAATTCGCCGTGATCGAGCGGGCCGGGCGTCTGGATACGTTCCAGTAGCGCATCAAGGGTGATCTTGCGGGCGACATAGCGGCGAAATCGCCCTTGATTATCGAGATGATGCGGATCCCATTCGCCGAAAACGTAGTTGGGCCGGCGATTGACCGGATGACCGTGATCGTAGGCGCGCAGATCGATCGCCAATTCGTCGAGCAAATCGAGATCAAACTGCGCCTCGTTGCGGAGGACGGGATCGGTGTTTTTGAGGATGTCAAGGGCGCGGGCGATGAGGTCGTGATAAGGACCATAGGCCACGCCCCCGCCCTTGAGATACAGGGGTAAAGGGCGATGGCGCTCGCGATCGTATGGCTCGCCCTGCGGTCGGGTCTCCAGGATAGCAATGGGCCGGTGGCCGACGAAATCGTTGAGTTGGCCGAGGACGGCGGTCACGGCGTCCTCATCGGTTCCCGTGCCGCGCTGGGTGAGGATTGCCTCGAAGACGCGGACGAGGAAAAAAGGACCGAAAACATCGCGGTCATCGAGATGAGCAAGTAAATCGCCGTGATGGCGGCGATACGCCGGCAGCACACGGTCGGCCAGGGTGAGGACGTTCTCGGCCTGCGTCACATCGCGAAAGGCGGCACCATCGCCCGCGTGTAGGGTGCGCAAGCTGGCGGAGAGCCAAGCGAGCAGCGCCTGCCACGGCATCGGCTCGCCCTGTTCGGCGAGGAACGCATAAGCATCGTTCATCTGTTTCTGCCAGCGCGGATCGGGCCGACCGTCGGAGAAATTCAGATAGCCAAGTAGCGCCGAAGCGGAAACAATCTGTTCCAGTTGTTCGTGACGGTGATCCACCGCTGGCTCCTCTTCTTCCTTAGGCGTCATCGCCCCTCTGTTCCTATGCAGCATAGCGGCGCGGCGGCAATCTCGCTAGGCGTTCGAGATGAGAGGCTCACTCGACACCTTCGCGGCTCCCGGCTCGGAACGCTTGCGGCTCCGTCTATGCCGTTGAGAAAGGATTCGATCGCCGTTACGATAGAGTCGAATCGTTCCGCCAGCGACGTTAGGAAAAAGGAGCATGTGGGCCGTAGCTCAATGGGGAGAGTGCGCCCTCATAAGGCGAGGTTAGGGGTTCGAGTCCCCTCGGTCCACACTCTCCTTTCCGTTCCGCGAATCACGAACCGCTTGGAGGTCGTGGTTGCCGGTGACATGGGTTTCTCGGGCCATCGTGGGCCGTAGCTCAATGGGGAGAGCGCGCCCCGCCAAGGGCGAGGTTGGGGGTTCGAGTCCCCCCGGCTCACGTCACTTCCGTCATCCCGGTTGCTGCCCTCGTTATCGAGGAGAGAGTAATGACACAAGCGCGGAACCCGCCTCAAGGTGGTTGGGCTTTTGCCGAGATGGAACGACTTGCTTGCTTGAAGGTGCTGGCGGCGCTGACGGCTCAGCCCACCTTGTTGCTGGAAAAGGGCGAACCTGGCTTTGCGGCCACGGCCGAGGTTCGTGCCGCGGCGAACCGGCTGATCGTCGCCATCCAGGAGGCTGTCCGAGCGAAACGCGGTTGGACCGGGAAGAAGGCGAAGGCGAGTCGCGTTCGCCACGGTGCAGGCGCGGCCGCCGCGAGCAACGTCCATCCGGTTGAGCCTGCCGTTGCGCTCTCTCCAGCCGTTCCCTCCCTCGGACAGCGCCCTTGTTACGTTTGCCAACAGCATTTCATGGAGGCTCATCCCTCGTACCCCGCCTTATGTGTGTCTTGCGGAGTGTTCAACAAGAACAGACGCGAGCGCACGGCGGATCTGTCCGGCCGGGTCGCCCTGGTGACGGGCGCTCGGGTACGGATCGGCTATCAGGCTGCTCTGAAACTGCTGCGTGCTGGGGCGAACGTGGAGGCGACGACTCGCTTTCCTTGGGATGCGGCCCGACGCTTCGCCCAGGAGACGGATTTCTCGACGTGGGCGGATCGACTACAGATTCACGGTTTGGACTTGCGCGACCTGGCCGCCGTGGAGCGCTTTGCCGATGACATGCGGGTAGGAGAACGTGCCCTCGACATTCTGATCAATAACGCCGCCCAGACGGTACGCCGGCCGCCTGCCTTCTATGCTCATCTGTTGCGAGCGGAAACCCTCGGACCAGCAAGCCACCCCGCGCAAGTGGCGGCCCTGGTGTCTACGCGATCGTATCACGCCGCTCTCCCTGGCCGGCTTCCGACAGGGATCGCGTCCTCTGCGGAGGAGAAATCGCCTCTCGATCTCGAAGAAACCGCACGCTCGGCTTTGCTGGCGGTCTTGCCGTTGCTGCCTGGTGATGAGCGGATTCACCGCGATCTTTTCCCGCCGGGCCAACTGGACCGAGACGGTCAGCAAGTCGATCTCCGCGCCCGTAATAGCTGGAGCGCGCGCCTCGAAGAGATCGCCCCGATCGAATTGGCCGAGACGCAGTGCGTCAACGCGCTGGCTCCGTTTTTGCTATTACGGCGTCTGCTGGCGGCACTGCGGCGGTCTCGCTTCTCACGCCGCTTCGTGGTGAACGTGGCGGCCAAGGAGGGAAGGTTTGATGGCCGCCGTGAGCAAGGAACCCATCCGCATACCAACATGGCCAAGGCCGCCCTCAACATGCTGACCCGAACCGTGGCGACTGAGTTGGCGGACGAAGGCATCTTCGTATGCAGTGTCGATCCCGGCTGGGTTTCGGACCAACGGCCGACCTCCGCCCTCGATGATGGGCCGAGACGCGACTTTGTTCCGCCGCTGGATGCCCTCGATGGAGCCGCCCGGATTCTCGATCCCATCTTGGCCGGCGTGACGGAGGCTTCCGTGCCCGCGCATGGCGTTCTGCTAAAGGATTATCGGATTGTCAGCTGGTAAGAGGCGCTAACGCTCTGAGGTAGGTGCCGCTTGCCGAGCGGCACCTGTGCAGTCCAGGCCCCGCTCGGCAAGCGGCACCTACCTCATGCGGATACCACCCTTTATCCTCTGCCCAGAATTATATCCACGACCCAACAACCGCGCGTGTGTGGCCGAGGGGCGCGGCAGTGGTCGAGGATGTCGGCATCGATGCAACCCGCTTCTTCCAGGGCGTCGGCGAGGATCGGAACCTCGTCAAAACGGCGTTCCTCGTTGATCGCTCGCGCGATCTTGCCGACAATGCCTTTGTTCCACGTCAGCACGACGGCATCGATCCGCGGAAGAGGAGACGGAGGCCGGAAGATGTCGTGAAGGAGATGACCGAGAAGAAGTCGTCGAGCTTTCTTCGCCCTTCCGGCGGCACGGCGCTCGGCGCGCCGTCCTAACCTCTCTCCTGTCTCCGATGTCGTCGAGACCATCGCCGGCGTCCCTGTTTGCATAATGGTGCCTGCCGCCATCGCCGCCTTCCAGGCCGTCCATCCGTCGAGCCACGGTTGCACAACCCATTGCAGGGCCATACGCGCCTCCCGTGATCCGCCATCGGGCAGTGGTCCTGGCCAGTGCTTCTGGAGATCCTCTCGGGGGAGCAGACCGGAGGCGCAGCTTTCGGCCTCACCCAGAGCGTGGGATGCTTGGTCATCGCTGGCCAGTTCGGGGATCAACCGGCAGCAGGCACAAGCGAAAAGCCACAAGGAACGGTGGTCGGCCCTGGGTCTGGCCAAGGCTCTGAACATTCGCTGTCGGTCGTCGATGGTCAGCCATCGCGCTTCAAACATGGTAAAGAACTCGTCTGGGTGCCGCGTCCCGGTTCGGCTGCCGTCGGTCGTTTCCCCGTCACCGTCAACCGTCCGCTCTTTCTATTCTTCCCGACAGACCTCGCCGTGCCGCGGTTCGCGCGGCGTTGCCCGTGACTTCCCGTTGAGGATCGGCGTCAACTTCCTTTGCGTTCGCTTTCCCTGGTTTATCTTGCCCGTTTCGCTGCGGCTGAGCAAGCAGTCTCCGAAGCCTTCGACGCGCCCCCGCTCGCTGGCGAAATTGCAGGCTGGACTCAGGAGGAAGGACGAGCCGCATGCCACAGGACGGTTCGCGATTCGGGCGTATCGATCGCTCGCAGCCCACGCTCGGCGTAAGAGGCGAAACGGGGATCGCTGCCGCGCAGCACCTCGGCCAGGAACGGCACTGCTTCCGGCAGCGCGGCCATCTCCAGTGCCATCATCACGAACAGCCGGACACGATCGTTTGGATCGGAGCGAAACCTCTCGACCAACTCTTTGAAAGAGTCGCGGGCATGATGGGTGAGTTCCTCGGCGATAATGTCGGCCCAAGCGCCTCGCGCCTTACCCGCTCGGATCAGGCGCGCGCACTCCGCCACGCCCGGAAAGCGAGCGTATTTTCGCCCCCAGCGCCGATATTCTGGATCGATGTGTTCTCGATAGTTGAAACGCTCGGCCACACATTCCCCCATCGGTGAATGACACGGTTCAGCAGTCGGCTCACGCGAGGAAGATGCTGAAGTTCGACAAAATCTCATTCGCATGGCCGGTCTCTTGTAACGATTGTTCAGCTAGGTTCATTCAACGGTCCAGACCTCAGCCCCCACGGGAACGTCTTCCTTGCTCACATCCCGAGGAAGCAAGAAACCGAACAACTGCTTGGGCGTCCAGGGGGCAAGGCCGGCGACGTTCGTTCGGAGGATTACGACCCCATTGTTTCGCAATTCGATTGGATCTCCCACCTTGAGCTTCAGGTCTTGAGGAAGCTGCTCATACGTGGTATCTGTTGCAACCACCACACCGCGCCCCTTGATCGCGAAGGTATCAGAAACCATTCCAATGAGCATGGTACACCAAGGCCAAACCGCGATTATCCAACTTTCCGCCCCATATCATCGAGCCTCGACAAGCATCCGTCAAGCACGACCTCCCCTGTATCCCCGTTGAGATCGCGGCAGCTTGCCATTACGATGGGACCACGTTCGTTGTCGCAATAGCCTTTTGGAGTCGTGCATGTCCAAGTCGATCTTGCCATCCAAATCCGCCGCCGACACCGGCTTGGACACCGAGTTTCAGCGTGGTCTGGGTCTATTTGATTCCACGATGGTCGTTGTCGGCTCGATGATCGGCTCCGGCATCTTCATCGTGCCGGCGACGATGGCGCGCGAGATTGGCAGTCCCGGCTGGCTGCTCGTCGCCTGGCTCATCACGGGAGCGTTGACCATCAGTGCGGCCTTGTCTTACGGCGAACTGGCCGCCATGATGCCGCGCGCCGGTGGACAGTATCTCTATCTGCGCGAGGCATTTTCGCCGCTGTGCGGCTTTCTCTACGGTTGGACGCTGTTCCTCGTCATTCAAACCGGCTTCATCGCGGCGGTGGCCGTCGCCTTCGCGCGCTTCGCCGGCGTGCTATGGCCGGCGGTCGCCGAGGACAAATATCTACTGGGACCGTGGCACCTGACGCCGAGCTATGCCGTATCGCTGTCCACGGCGCAACTGGTCGGCGTGGCCATGATCGCCGTGCTGACCGCGACGAACATTTGTGGACTGCGTTACGGTAAGATTGTGCAAAACCTGTTCACGGTAACGAAAACCGGAGCGCTCCTGGGGCTGATCGGCGCGGGGCTGGTATTGGGCTGGAATGCCGAGGCGGTGTCCGCGAACTTTGGCGATCTATGGACGATTCGCAATAGCAAGGATCTCGGCGGCGGACTGACGGCCGCGTCCGCGTTCGGTTTGTTCGTGGCGCTGTGCGTGTCGCAAACCGGCTCGCTGTTCTCGTCAGATACCTGGAACAATGTCACATTCACGGCCGGCGAGGTACGACAGCCGCGGCGGAACCTGCCGCTGTCGCTGGCTCTGGGCACGTCCTTTGTCATCGTCGTGTATTTGCTGGCAAACGCGGCCTATCTGGTGACGCTGCCCTTCGCGGACATTCAACACGAGCCGTCGCCGCCGGTGGCCACGGTGATGATGGAACGCATTTTTCCGCAAGGAGGCGTGGCGCTGATGGCGGCCGCCATCATGGTTTCGACGTTTGGCTGCAACAACGGTCTCATCCTGGCCGGGGCGCGAGCGTATTACGCGATGGCGCGTGACGGCCTGTTCTTTCAATCGGCCGGCCGGCTCAACGCCGCACGGGTGCCGGCCTGGGGATTGGTCCTTCAAGGTGTCTGGGCGGCCCTGCTCGTGCTGCCGCGAACCTACGATGTCAGCGAACACAAATACGGCAACCTGTACAACGATTTGCTCGACTACATTATTTCGGCGGCGCTTCTGTTCTACGTCCTCACGATTGCCGCCGTCTATCGCTTGCGCGTGACGCGGCCCGATGCGGAGCGACCGTATCGGGCGGTCGGCTATCCCGTCGTGCCGGGGCTATACATCGCCGGAGCCGCGACCATCGTTGCCGTCCTGGTGGGGTATCGGCCGATGACGACTTGGCCGGGCATGGTCATCGTTTTGCTGGGATTGCCGGTATATTATCTCTGGAAGTGGCGATAAAGAGTGTGCTTTATTTCAGCAGGGCGACAAAGCCGGCTTGCTCGAAGTGATGATCGCCCGTCAGTGCCTCGGTGATTCCCTTGCGTTGCATGACCACGAAGGAAATGCAATCGGTCAAGGACCACTCCTTATCGGAACGCGAAACAAACAGTTTAATCCCTTCTTCATGCAATTTCATGTCCAAGGATACGACTGAGACATCGGCATCGTCCAGCAATTCTTGCCGCGTTCGCGGAAACATGTCTCGCCGGCGCGAGCGTGCCAGACCATTCGCCAATTCGGTGAGTACCCATTCCGTCGTTACAAGCTGCTCGACACGCGAGGCGTATTCGACCGCTTTGCCATGTCCGGCATCGTGCTTGTTCAGAAGAGCCAGAAAATAGAACGTATCGGCAAAGACTTTCTTCATCGCTTCGGGGTTCCATGAATGTAATGGTCGTGCTGTTCGGCCATGTCGGAGGGCAAATCGTCCACCGTGCCGGCCAATCCCAGCAATCGTTCTCCAAGCGTGGGCTTTCGCGTCGTCTCCGCCGAGAGTTCCACTTGTATCTTGACCTTAGTGCCCTCCGCCAACGGCGTTGCCGTATCGAACACGACCACGCCGTTTTGGACCGTTCCGTGCAGTTCCATGAGGAATTCTCCCGAATCAATGGAGTTTCATTCGCCTGTTGTTATTCTATGGTTTCCGCTGCTTGAATTCGCCAAGCGACATTCTTTTGGGCGTCCGAAATGGTGGTCGTATTGCCGCGCTTGGCGGTGTATTATATCCAGAAGGGGCGACGATAACGTATCGACCGCCCGCCTGCCTCCGCTGTGCTTTCGCCAACCGCACATGAACCATCGCATCTACTGGCTGCTTGTCCTGATCCTTGCTTGGATGACGAACTCGCCGCGAGCGACCGCCTGCAATATCCCCGTGTTCCGCTACGCCCTCGAACGCTGGCGCGCCGATCGAGACGAGGATTGTTATCGAGTTATCGTGTTCCATCGCGGATCGCTGACGGAACATCAGTCTCTTTTAGATACGTTAAGTCCGTCAAATGCGAAACAGCCCGCGCGGGCTAATCTTGTCGTCGAAACCGTCGATCTATCCCGCCCGATAGAGCCATCGTTACGCCAATTATGGCAGAGCCAGAAAGACGGGAAACCGCCGTGGATGATGGTCCGCGTTCCCAACGACGACGAGGAACAGCGGACGCTTTGGGCCGGCTCGCTGGATAACAATTCCGCAAAACAATTGAAAGACTCCCCCGTGCGACGTGATCTTGCTCAGCGGTTGATGAAGGGCGATTCGATTGTTTGGCTCTTACTGGAGTGCGGCGACAAAAAACGAGATGATGCCGCCGCCGCCACACTCCAGACACAATTACAACGTCTGGAGAAAGAACTGCATTGGCCCGATCCGGCCGGGGATGATTCAGTCGAGTTGCTGTCGAACCTGCCTCGGCGCCTGGCGTTTTCGATGGTGCGCGTGAAACGAACGGACCCAGCGGAGACGATGCTGATTGCGATGCTTCTGCACACGGACAGCGACCTGGCGAAGTCCACGGAACCGATGGTGTTTCCCGTCTTCGGTCGCGGCCGGGTGCTGGATGCGTTGATCGGCAAAGGAATCAACGCGGGGACGATCCAGGATACAGCGAAATTTCTGTGCGGCGCTTGTTCGTGCCAGGTCAAGCGCCTGAATCCGGGCGTCGATTTGCTGATGGCCGCCGATTGGGATGCCGTCCTTGAGGATCGCGATTCGGTGCCGGTGCCGCGGAGTTCTCTCAAGGGCGAGCGTGTCCGCATCCCAACGCCGCGACAACGGAGCGAGACCGGCGATAACAAAACGGTCCCGGCGCGGGACGAATCGAAACAGGCTTTCCCGGTAGAAATATCTACGTTAATTGCGGTCGCAATTGGAGTCATTTTAGCTCTGAGTATCGGCGTCTTGACATGGCGATCGCGTAGGAGGGGAAAGTATGAGGCGTAAGAAGCAGCGGATGGCGCAGGTGCATGGCGCATGGCTGGCTTTCCTGGCTTCCGTGTTGGTTTTGGCTGTGCTGATTGGTTTGCTCGCCTGGGGCGCGAAGAAGCCCGATACGTCCACGACGACGCAACCACTCATGGTATATTGTGCCGCCGGAATCAAGACGCCCGTTGAGGCGATTGCACAAGAATATGAACGACAGTATAGTGTGCCGGTGCAATTGCAATATGGCGGGTCACAAACTTTGCTGACGAAAATCGAATTGAAGGGCGAGGGCGATTTGTATTTGCCCGGCGATGATAGTTATTTACACATGGCCCGGAAAAAGGATTTGCTCGCCGAGACTCTCCCCCTGGCGCGCATGATGCCGGTCCTTGCTGTCCGCAAGGGCAATCCGAAACATCTCCACACCCTGCAAGACATACTGAAGGGTGACACGCGATTGTCTCAGGCGAATCCCGATGCGGCGGCGGTGGGCAAACTGGCAAGAGACGCTTTGCAAAAACGCGGCCAGTGGGAGGCCTGGCAGAAACACGTTATCGTCTCCAAGACCACGGTAAACGATGTGGCCAACGACATCGCTCTCGGTGCCGCGGACGCCGGCATTGTCTGGGACAGCGTGGTGCGGCAAATGCCGGCGCTGGAGATGGTAGCGCTTCCCGAATTATCTTCGGCAACGGCCCATGTCGCGGTTGGTGTGCTGAAGGGGAGTCCCCAACCGATGGCTGCCCTGCGCTTCGCGCGCTATTTGGCGGCCCACGACCGGGGCGCAAACCACTTCCGCAAGGCGGGGTTTACGCCGGTCGAGGGCGATCGCTGGACCGAGACGCCGGAATTGCGGCTTTTCGCCGGTGCCATGCTGCGGCCGGCGATTGAGGAAACGATCGCGGCTTTCCGGGAACGCGAGGGCGCGGAAGTCACCTGCGTCTACAACGGCTGCGGCATTTTGGTGGCGCAGATGACGACCAATCATCAAAGTCCCGATGCTTATTTCGCCTGCGACCAATCGTTTATGACGCAAGTGAAAGACTTATTTCTCGATCCCGCGACTATCTCGTCCAATCAACTTGTCATTTTTGTTCACAAAGGCAATCCGCATCATATTGAATCGCTCGATGATCTTGGCAAACCCGGCTTGAAAATCGGCGTCGGTCACGAAAAACAATGTGCGATGGGTGCGTTAACACAGGAAACCTTGAAACAAGGCCGCGCTCATCATCGGGTGATGAAAAATGTCAAGGTGCAATCGCCGACGGGCGATATGCTCATCAATCAACTTCTCACCGGCTCACTCGATGCGATCATCGCCTATATCAGTAACGGCGCGAACGCCGCCGACAAACTGGAGGCCATTCCGCTCGCTATTCCCTGTGCCATCGCCGTGCAGCCCATCGCCATCGGCAAGGATTCAGAGTATAAGCAACTGACGCAGCGATTGGTAGACGCCATCCGTTCGCGTGAGTCGCGCGAACGCTTTGAGTCTTATGGATTTCACTGGCGTGCGCCGAGGTAGTCATGGCCGGCGCGGAACAAGAGCGCGATCGACCCACGCGATCGGATGTGCCATTCTTCACGGCGTTGTCGATCCTCGGCGGGACTTACGTCCTGCTTATCGTGGCGATGCTCGCGGCGGATGCTTCCTTCACGTCGCCCCTTCATATAGGGCAAGCATTGGCCAGCGAGAACATTCAGTATTCCATCAAACTCAGTCTGCTTTCATGCAGTATCACGACGATCCTTTCCTTATGGGTGGCCGTGCCCTTGGGTTATTTATTATCGCGCTGGCATTTTCCCGGTAAATTATTGATTGATGCGATTCTCGATATTCCCATTGTGTTACCGCCGTTGGTTGTCGGCCTGAGTTTGTTAATCCTTTTTCAGACGCCACCAGGCAAAACCATCGAGCGGTTTGTGCCGGTTACATACGCCATCCCCAGCGTGATCCTGGCGCAATTCGCGGTCGCCTGCGCGTTCGCGGTGCGAACGATGCGCGTCAGTTTCGACCAGATTCCCCCGCGGCGCGAGCAGGTGGCGTTGACGTTGGGATGCAGTCGCAGTCAAGCGTTTTGGTGGGTGGTGCTGCCCGAAGCGCGGCGCGGCATCGTCACGGCGGCGACGCTGGCATGGGCACGAGCGCTGGGAGAGTTCGGGCCGATCCTCGTTTTCTCCGGAGCGACGCGCATGCGCACGGAGGTTCTGCCGACCACGGTGTTCCTGGAACTGAGCGTTGGCAATCTGCAAGCGGCGGTAGCGGTATCGCTGTTGATGGTGGTCGCGGCGTTGATTGTCCTGGTAATTGTGCGCGTGTATGGTATGGAGAGACGCTCCCTGTAGCCTCGGCGAGGAGGAATCCTCATGACGCCCCTTGTATCATTTTTGAAAGAGAGGACGGCGTAATCGGTCGCGGGTTGGTCTAATGTCCTGCTTCTGCCAGTCCAAACGGCGGGCCACCCTGTTCTTGAGTATGATCCTCAACACTGGGAAGAAACCTTTGCATCCATGACGGGGAGAGAGAAGCGGAGTTGAGGCGACCGAGGAGTGTCATGACTATGCGAATCGCCATGATTAGCGAACATGCCTCGCCGCTGGCGGGGTTGGGGGGCGCGGACGGCGGCGGTCAAAACGTCTACGTCGCTCAGGTGGCCCGCCACCTGCCGACCGGCTGCGGCAAGAGTACTCTCTTGCACTTGCTCCAGCGCTTCTACGATCCGACGTGGGGAGAGATTCGTCTCGATGGCATCCCCTTACGGCGGTTGTTGCTGGCCGACCTGCGCCGTCAGATCGGTATCGTCCCGCAGGAGCCGGTGGTCTTTCAGGCGAGTTTGGCGGATAACATCCGCTACGGCTGTCCCGAAGCCGACGATATCTGCGTGGAAAAGGCAGCTCGAGGGCACAGCCTCTCCGGCGGTCAGCGCCAGCGCCTGGCGCTGGCGCGCTCCTTGCCAAACCAACGGTTTTATTGCTGGACGATTGCACCAGCGCGCTCGATGCGGAGACGGAGGTTTGCGTTCAGGCTGCCCTTGAGGATCTGCTGCCGGGATGTACTTCGGCGGCTACCGTTGGCTGCGCTATGTCACCTTGTGCTGAGATGTCGGCACGGAGGAAGGCGATCAAGCAACGGTGAGAAATAATCTGGGGAACCGGCAAGCGGATGAGATCGAACTAAGTTCGGCTTCCTCCGCTTGGCGGGGCGATGGAGAACGACTCCATGCAAGGGGAACTCAAGTGCTGAAGAAATAGCAGGTATTGAAGGAGGGCGAACAGGAGAAGGCACAAGAAAATGAACGGATGCACGCCGTTTTACACAAAGAGAAGTCTACGATTGATAGGTTGAGGACTTTTGGTAGATTGATCCTGTCAAATCGACGGAAGTCAGTGCCCCTTGTAGGACTCGAACCTACAACCCGCTGATTAAGAGTCAGCTGCTCTGCCAATTGAGCTAAAGGGGCGCATGGGTCGTTCAGGATTTATGGCAAAAACCGCGCCGACTGGCAAGAGCAAAAAATAGGCCGTACCGATCTCAATTCCTCTGCCGGCGAGTTTCTCAATCGGCCCCGCCGGAAGTGCGGCCCATGGCGATGTCGAAGTCGCTGACCAGCGGCACCAGCATGGCCGCCACCGCGAAGCCGAAGGCGCCGGCGATCACCACGAACGGGATGAGCGGATCAGCCGACTCCTGCGATCCCGGTTTGCCGACCAGGATGTTCATCACCGTGTACAACACACTCAGCGGGCAGAACCAACTCGCCCACGTCAAGGCATGCGACGGCCGATCACCACTCAGTACCCACCACAGCCCGCCCACACCGGCCACCAGAAAAAATACGAAACTGCCCCACTGATACTCGAAACGACCGTTAATCAGAATCAAAGCGATGCAGACCAGCGTACCAACCGACAGGAAGAAGATGGTACTCAACGTGTTGATGATGGCCAGGCGGCTGTTGGGGGTGCGCAGGGCCACATGGATGCCCAGCACCATCGCGAAGGCCAGCAGGACAAGACTCCCTCCGGCCACGCACAGATACGAAGTGGCGTTCATCGACACGCGCATCTCCGCATGGGTGGCCGGTGGAGTCGCCAGACAACCATAAAAGGCGTACACCCCGGCCAACAGCAAAGGCGGCAAGAGATATTCCTTCGTGTTGTAGACGATGCCGCCTAACTTGCCGAAGATGAATTCCTTCGGAGTCAGGTCTGTTACCAAAAGTAGATCGAGCGCGCCCGTGTCGCGCTCGGAAGTGATGGCTGTGGCCGCCTGCGCCGCCGCCAACAATAAACTGAGTACGCCGACCGGAATCAAGCCATAGGCCGCCGCGAACGGCAAACGCTCGCCCTGCACGAGCAGCGGCGACAGAGCGTACCAGCAGATGAACGCCAACACCAGAAAATAGGCTGTCTTGACCAATAACGGACGCCGGCCGTAGGCGCGGGTGGAAATCTCACGCCAGAGGATGGGGTTCGGTCCAACCGGACGCAAGGCACCAGGGGCGGCGTGGACGCTGCCGCGCGCTTTCGGGTCGGCGGCCAGCGCACGTTCCTTATCCTCATGATCCTCCGGTTGCTCGCGCTGCATGATCGGTTCGCCGCTGGGGTTCCACACACGCAGGCGCAGCAGCCCCCAACCGTTGAGCGCGGCGCTGAACAGAACCATGACGAGGGCGAAGCCGTAAGCGGGAGAAAGACCCGGTTCGAGGAGGACCGTGGGATCTTGCACCGTTTGCAGCGCCTGGAAGGGATCGAGCCACGCCTGCCAGCGCTGCACGTCCGCGGGAGACAAGCGGCCGGTTAACGCCGGCAGAACGGACAGGCCGCGCACCAGGCAGAGGTAAAGCACCAGGAAGAGAACCGTTAGCGCCAGCGATTGGAACGTGCGATCGCGCCACAAGGCGATGAGTCCGCCCAGTGACCCGGCGGTCAGCGCGGTCGCGGCCACGATCACGATGGCTTGCAGCACCTGACGCGGATCGATGCCGCCCAGCAACAGCATGAGCATGAGCAGCGGCAACGTCGCCATCAACAGCAGCGCGATCGGCAGCACACTGCCGAGCAGTTTGCCCAGCACGATTTCATCATTCCGCAGGTCCGTGAGCAACAACAGAATGAAGGTGCGACGATCCTTTTCCTGCGAGACGGCGCTGGCGGCGGACAGGGCCGAGAAGAACAGAAATAGAGCCAACTCGACGAAGGTGAGGATCTGAAACAGCATGGGACCGAAACGAGCGGTCTCGCCGAGCGTTGCCGAGCGCCGCCAACCGCCGGTCGCCAGCCACGCCGTCACGCCGATGATCCATAGCGCGCCCAAGTAGGCCACGCGCGTCATATAGTGACGCGAACGCCGCGGCACCGTGAGGAATTCACGATTGAAGATGGGTCCCAACACAGCAGATAGTGTTCAGTTTTCAGTTTTCAGTGTTCAGTTAAATACAGTGTTCAGCCAGGATAGCGTTCAGCAAGACAGAAAACAACTGAACACTGAAAACTGAAAACTGAAAACTGAAAACTGAAAACTGAAAACTATCCTAATTCTTCGGTAAAGAGAGGTTTACTCGCGTCGATGAAGATCCAGCACAAGGCGCCGAGAAACCAGGACACAGCCAGTCCCGCCAAGATGAAACGCCAGCAAAGGAGATTGTCGTAACGAGCGTGGAGTTGTTCGTACACGCGCGGCAGCAGGAAGGGAGAGAGTGCGGCCCCGAAACCGCCGACCATGTTCATGAGGCCCGACACGGTGCCGGCATAGCGCCCACTCACATCGACGCAGACGGCCCAAATGATGGGCACGGTCAGATCGTTGACGAGGAACCCCAAACAGAGCAGCGTTTCCGCTTGCCAAGCCGTCTTCGTGAAGCCGGTAGCGAGGATGCACAGCCCGGCCAGAACGTAGCCGGCGATGCCGATGAGACTGCGGCTCCAGCGCCGGCTGCCTCCTCGGCGCAGCAGCCGATCCGACAATCGACCGCCCAACAGCGTGCCCACCGCACCGCACAGGAAGGGCGCTCCGGTCAGCCACCCGGAGTCTTTGGAAGCGATGCCATGAACTTCCTCCCAGTATTTCGGCTGCCAGGTGGCATAGAAATACCAGCCGAAATTGATGAAGAACGAGGCGCCGCATACCGTCCAGATGGTGAGACTCCCCACCAAGCCACGCCAAGGCGGCCAGGCATGGCCGGCGGATTCGGGAAGCGCGTCCTCTCCGCGGATCAACTCGCGTTCGGCGTCGTTGCAGCGTGGGTCGTCCTCAGGCCTATCGCGAAACCAGGCACGGAAGATCAAACACCAGACAACGCCCAACGCGCCCAACACCCAGAAGGCTTGCCGCCAGCCTAGCGCCAAGGTGAGCCAACTGAGGAGAATGGGTGCCAGGAATCCGCCGAGGCGAGCGCACGTCCAGATCCAGCCCAGAGCGGAACCACGTTCGTGCAAGGGAATCCAGCCGCGAACTAGACGAGTCAGGTTCGGGAAAGTACCCGCCTCGCCCACGCCGAACAGGAAGCGGATCAGCAGCAGGGCCGCCAAGCTGTTAAGCACCAATGGGACGGTGAAATCCCCCAGTCGCAGCGAATGGCCGCTATCCAGGCTGAAAGCCCAGACGCAGCCGGTCAGGGCGGTGAACAGCGACCAGCACAGCACGATGCGCGTGATGACGCGCCGCGAACCCCAGACATCGCCCAGCCAGCCGCCCGGCACCTCGAAAAGCGTATAGCCGACGATGAAGGCGGAGAAGATCATCCCCATCTCTTTGTCGTTGAAGCCCAGATCGCTGGCCATCGGCTTCTTGGCCTGCATGATGGAGATGCGATCGAGGTACGTCAGCAACGCCATGCTACACGCGAAACCTAACACGCCGAACCGTATTCGTGTGGGTTGGCTTGGTGGTCGCGGATTCAAGTTGGTTCCCATGAGCAATATAATAAAGCCAGCGGCGCTCCAGGGGAAAGAAAAAGTCACGGAATTCAGCCCGCCGCGCCAACGAGAGAATCCCTTGCTGGCGCTGCGGGCTGGCCAAAACATGAGTGTCTCTTAGCATTCGGGCAGCGCCATCGTATAATCGGGGCATGGACGAACCACCCATTCATCTCGCTTTCGAGGGCGGCACGCTGGTCTTCACCGGTGCCACGCCGGAATGTCTCGCCGCGCTGCCGCACTGCCAGCAAGACCCGCGTTCCGGAGTCTTCCGCACCGAGGCGCTGCATTACCGCACCGTCGTCGAGCATCTGCGCCGCGAGAAGATCGCCTACGAGGATCACGCCCGCGCCTATCAGCCTGCCCCTTGGCCGTTGCGTACCAGTCGCGATCCGTTTCCGCATCAGACCGAGGCGCTCGAAGCCTGGTGGAGCGGCGGGGCGCGCGGCGTCGTCGTGCTGCCGACCGGCACCGGCAAGACGTTCCTGGCCGTCCTCGCCATCCACAAGGCCGCCCGCCCTACGCTCGTGGTCACGCCCACGATTGATCTGCTCAACCAGTGGTACGGCGAACTGCTCGTCGCCTTTGATGGGCCGGTCGGACTTATCGGCGGCGGTCATTACGAGATTCAGCCGCTCACCGTCACGACCTACGATTCCGCTCACATTCACCTCGATCGCTGGGGCAGTCGCTTCGGTCTGCTCATCTTCGATGAGTGCCATCATCTACCGGGTCCGTCGTACATGGAGGCCGCGCGCGGCAGTCTCGCGCCGTTCCGCCTGGGACTGACGGCGACCCCCGAGCGCCAGGATGGCCAGGAGTTTCTGCTGGAAGGGCTGATCGGTCCCATCGTCTATCGCCGTGAGATCAAGGAGTTGGCCGGCGATTTCCTCGCCGAATATCGCGCCGAGCGTCTCTATGTCGAGCTATCGGTTGAGGAGCAGGAACGCTATCGTCAGGCGCGTGAGCAGTATCGGCAGTTTTGCAGCGATCATGGTATTAGCCTGGGCGGAGCGAACGGTTGGCAGCGCTTCATTCAAGAAACGTGTCGTTCGCGCGATGGCCGGGCGGCGTTCGAGGCGTATCGCGAGCAACGCCGCCTGTCGCTGGCGGCACCGGCCAAGTTGCAAGTTCTGCAAAAACTACTCGACCGCCACCGGCAAGATCGCATACTGATATTCACCTATGATAACGCCACGGTTTACCAAATCGCCCGGCGATTCCTGGTGCCGGCCATTACGCATCAAACGAAAGCCAAGGAACGCCGGCACATTCTCGATGGTTTCCAGTCGGGAGAATACAACACCGTCGTCACCAGCCGGGTTCTTAATGAAGGCGTCGATGTGCCGGCGGCGAACATTGGCGTCATTCTATCCGGCAGCGGCACGGTGCGCGAACACGTCCAGCGTTTGGGCCGTTTGCTGCGAAAATACGGCGATAAGCAAGCATTGCTCTACGAAGTCGTGACGCGCGGCACCGCCGAGGAGTTCACCAGCGATCGGCGGCGACAACATCACGCCTATCGATGACCGCCGGGTACTCTTTTAAGGAACATTGACTGTCTCAATAGTCCTCGTACCGGCGATAACCACGATGGGGAAGGCGAAGTGGATCGCCCCGTCCTTGCGAACGGCCCCCAAGCCAAGATGATCCTTGCCGATGTCATCCGCGAAGGTCTGCCGAATACGGTCGGCGTCTCCGGGGTTTGGAAAGGATGCGGCCAGGAGCTTTTCCAACCCCATATCCAGTCTGTAAAAGGCGGTCTTCAAATCCCGCAACCCGGCGGCCTTGCACAACCCGGTCAACTCCTCCAGGGACAGCGCACGCACGTGCGATGGATCGCGGAGCTTTTCCACGCGGTTGTACGCTTCGGCCTGCGCGGGGCTGCTGGTGAACACGTCCACGACGGCCACCCTTCCGCCCGGTGAGCAAACGCGCACCATCTCGGCCAGGACCGCTTGCGGATCGAGGAAATGATGGAACGTGTAGCGGGTGACGACAATCGAGAAGGCATCGTCGGCGAACGGCAGGGGCACCGCATCCCCGACCTTCCAGGTCAAATTGGTTAATTGTTTGGCTCTTTGTCGTGCTTGAGCCTGCTCAATCATGGCCGGTGTCAGATCGATGCCGGTCACATGGCGAGCGACCTCAGCCAGCGAGCAGGCGACCAGGCCGGGACCGCAGGCAACGTCGAGAACCGTATCCTGCGAACTAATCCCCGCGATGCTAATCAGGAGGCGATCGGATTCTTCGTTCGAGTGGGCAGGCATCTCCGCAAAGGGCACCGCTTGCCGGGTAAACTGATCGAGAATCAACTGCCGCTGTTCTTCCGCTTGGTTACTCATGGTTCTCCCGCGATTCATGCCCATGCCGGACAGGTGATGCCAGCAGGTCCGGCGAGCCGAGCCGGACTTGGACTCCACAAGTGCCGCTCGGCTCGCGGCACCTACCCAAAACGTGCCGCTCGGCAAGTAGGTCCGGCGAGCCGAGCCGGACTTTGACTTCACAAGTGCCGCTCGGCTCGCGGCACCTACCCAAACCGTCCTTCTTAGTGAAGCCGAACCGCCAAGGTCAAGCTCTGCTGCTTAATCGTGTTGAAAAGCGACGTTTGCCCATCCGTGCCTAGGCCGATTTGGTATGGGTCGATAGAATTGCACAGCGTTCCACGGTCACGGAGAGGAAGCTCACATGCCCGAGGACAGGATTGTCCGCGTTCACCTGACGCCGGATCGATTGACCGCCGAGCCGTTGCTCAACAGTGTGGCGGTGGTCATTGATGTGCTGCGCGCCACCACAACGATCATTCACGCCCTCGCGGCGGGTTGTGACGCAGTGTGGCCTATCGCGGAGGTCGAAGAAGCACGCGGTGTGGCGGATCAAATGCGCGCCGGGCATGTTTTGCTGGGTGGTGAACGCGACGGCGTGCCGCCGGCCGGCTTCGATCTGGGTAATTCACCCACCGAGTATACCTGCGCCCGCTGCAAGGGAACCACGCTGGTGTTGACCACGACGAACGGCACGCGCGCCCTACTGCGGGCGGCGGCAGCGGCGCGGACGCTGGTGGCCGGGTTCGTCAATTACAGTGCCGTCTGCGAACAATTGGCTGAGGATGCGCGTCCTGTGGATATCGTTTGTGCCGGCTTTCATGGCGAGGTGGCGATGGACGACGCCTTGCTCGCCGGAGCGCTGGTAGAGTTTTTGTGCGAACATGGCCCGGTATGTCTCAACGACGCGGCGCGGCTGGCGTGGGATTGTTTTGAGAATCATGGCCGCGTGCTTGAGGGCGCGTTGGAAGTCAGCGCCGGTGGCGCTCACCTGCGCAGTCTGGGGTATGATGAGGATATTCGGACGGCGGCGCGCGTCGATCAGTTCGCCCTCGTGCCGGAAGTGCGTCGCGATCCCCTCCGCGTCGAAATCGGCGCGGTGGGTATTGTTAAGAATCACTGGCTGAAGTAGCGGATACTTGTTGAGTGAGGTTTGCGATGGACATGGAAAAGCTCGTGGCCCTGTGCCGCAGGCGTGGATTCATCTTTCAATCGAGCGAGATCTACGGTGGCATCAATGGTTTCTGGGATTACGGGCCGCTCGGTGTCGAATTGAAGCGCAATCTCAAGGAAGCGTGGTGGCAGGACATGGTGCGCAATCCGCCGCCAGGCCCGGATGGGCAAGAGATTCATATGGTGGGGTTGGACTGTGCCCTCATCATGAATCCGAAGGTATGGGTGGCGAGCGGGCATGTGGGTGGATTTCAGGATCCGATGCAAACCTGCCGCCAGTGTAAACGCTTATTTCGTGCCGACCAAGTTTGGGACATGCTCCGAGACAGCGAATGGGTTAAATCTCTAGCGACAGCTACGTCTTCCGTACCGAACGAGGAACTTATCAAGGTGACTGGCCCTGCGCTGCTGAAATGGGCGGGGGGAAAGGGGAAGAAGGTTGCTCCTGGGTTAGCGTTGGTGCGCAATCCGACGGTGACATTGTCCTGGTTAGTCGAACACTTGCAACAACATCCCAACGACCAAGTAAGCATTATCTCACTGCTTCAATTCGTGGCGACGGAACAGTTTGCTCAGACGGGCCTCGTGGTGCCTTGTCCGCATTGTGGAGGGGATCTGACGGAACCACGACAATTCAACCTAATGTTTGAAACGTACACCGGAGCTGTTCGGGATGAAGAGAACAAAGCGTATCTTCGTCCCGAGACAGCCCAGGGTATCTTCGTCAATTTCCGCAATGTCTTGGATAGCAGTCGTCTTAAACTTCCATTTGGGATCGCTCAAGTAGGCAAAGCGTTTCGCAATGAGATCAATCCCCGTAACTACACCTTCCGCAGTCGGGAATTCGAGCAGATGGAAATCGAGTTCTTCTGCAATCCTGATGAGTCGATGAAGTGGTATCAGTACTGGCGCGACGTGCGCATCAAGTGGTACACGCAACTGGGGATCAAGTCCGACAAACTGCGGCCGCGCGAGCAGGGCAAGGAAGAATTGGCTCACTACTCCATTGGCACGACAGACATCGAATATCTGTTCCCGTTCTCCGATGAACCCCAGGAACTGGAAGGCGTTGCCCACCGAGGTGCTTACGATCTGACGCAGCATCAGCAGCACAGCGGCAAGGATTTGACCTACTTCGATGAGGATGCGTGGTTGCGGGACAAGGACAAGTATCCTGATCCCGAAGCGGCCAAAGACGCCAAAAGCAAGTTTCCGTATCGGTTCATCCCGCATGTGATCGAACCGTCGGCGGGGGCGGATCGCTTCACTCTGGCTGTCTTGTGCGAGGCCTACACGGAGGAGAAGGTGGCCGATGAAATTCGCACGGTGATGCGTTTTCACCCACGACTCGCTCCCATCAAAGCCGCCATTTTCCCGCTGGTCAATAAGGAGGGAATGCCGGAAGTTGCTCAACGGTTGTATCGCGAACTGAAAAGCGACTTCAACGTCTTCTACGATGACAAGGGAGCCGTGGGGCGGCGTTATCGCCGGCAGGATGAGGCGGGAACGCCGTACTGCTTCACCATTGATGGCCAAACCCTGCAAGACAACACCGTGACGATCCGCGATCGGGATACGCTCAAACAGGAACGGTTGCCTCTGGCGGAAGTGCCGATGAAGTTGCGCGAACTGTTGAAGCCGCAACGATAGGAAAATCACCAACAAGCCTGGAGCGCCAGCGACGGGACCACCCATCGCTGGCGCTCCGGGCTTGTCGCGAAAGCGTTCATTTCCGCGCATCCACGCCCAATCCCATGACGAGAATGGCGACGAGAATATGCTTGGCCACCATCAGAGCCAGGATAGCGATGATGGCTCCGAAGGTGCAGAGCCAGCCGGTGATGAGGAGCGTGACAATGGTGACCACGATTTGCGTCATGCGCATCCGCAGGCGCTTCAGGTCATCGTTGTCGTCCAGGGCGAGCCGTGGTGTGCGGGGCGGCGGCGCTAACAGAGCCATGCGATTATCCCCGGAAGAAAAGCAAAGTGTGAAGCGCATCCAAGCTCATGTGGGCATACGAATCTCTCAAATTAGTTCTAGTGCAAACCTCCCGCGGAAGGCAAGGGGGCCTCACCAATGCCTCACCAATGCAGAAGTCAGAATGCAGAATGAAAACCAGTTTGTCTTTCATTCTGCATTCTGCATTCTGACTTCTGCATTGGTTTTGGCTCGTCTTGTTTTTTCGCTATCAAATGGGCATCATCTGCGCCGCCCTATCGACTGCCGAAACCGGAACGACTCCGGCAGTCCTCTTCCGCCCTGAGGAGAACGAAACCGATGGCGAAAGGAGCCGAGGAGAAGACGGTCCTCTATTTGATCCGTCACGGTGCGACGGAGGCGAATGTGGCGCGGCCGGCTCGCATTCAGGGGCGCCGTCATAATCCGCCGCTGGCTCGACTCGGCGTGCGCCAGGCCGAAGCAACGCGCGACTTTCTCGCCATTCGTCCCATCGATCAGTGTTATTCCAGTCCGCTCCTCCGTGCCGTGCAGACAGCCGCCATTGTCGCCGCTCCGCATGGTCTGTCGCCGCAGCCGCTCGAAGCGCTGACCGAGTGCGATGTCGGACGATGGGAAGGACTCGACTGGCAGACCATTTCTTCTCTCGACGCCGACGGTTTCCAGCGTTTCCACGCCAATCCCGCAGCGTTCGGCTACCCCGGCGGCGAATCGTTCCGCGATGTCTACGAACGAGTAGCGCCGGCCCTTGATGAACTGCTGAGCGTGCATCCCGGAGAATCGATCCTGGTCGTCGCCCACCATATTGTCAATCGCACCTATCTCGCCAAGCTCCTCGGTTTGACGCCGGACCAAGCGAGACAGGTGACGTTGGACAACTGCGGCATCTCGGTCATCGTCCGCGACGGCGTTCAGACAAGCGTGAACACGCTCAACGCTGCCTTCCACTTGCAGGGCCTCGCCGCCTAAGCTGTCTGCGGTAGGTCCGGCGAGCCGAGCCGGACTTGGAGAAGTGCCGCTCGGCTCGCGGCACCTACCGCATTGCTCTCACTCACAGTCCCTTGACCTCCCAGCCTTCGCGATAGTGACGGCGAACGTATTGATTGGCCTTCTCCACGTTCGTCACTTTCAGTTCCGCCGCGCTCCACTCCAGCGTCGTCTTCGGGAAGCGCGTCGCCAGGCAGCCCAGCAGCACGGTTTCGGTCAACGGGCCGGAATAGGCGAACGGAGCCGAGGTCTTGCCGTTGCCGCGGCACGCCTCGACGAATTGCAAGTAATGATTGGCTCCGCCGGCATCGGGTAGCTTGTAGTCCGTAAACTGATCGGCGGGCAGCAGCACCGGCTTGGCGATGTAGGGCGAATACAGCACGCCCTTCGTGCCGATGTAGATCGAACCCTGATCGATCATTTTTTCGCTGCCGAGCAACGCCTGCACTTCCTTCGGCGGCCGATTGTGGCCGTTGTACCAGTGCAGCGTCAGCGTCTCGGTCGTGAATTTCGTGCCGGGAAATACATAACGCACATGCACATTCAGGCTCCAGTTGTCGGCGTTCGGTTTCTCCTCCTCTTCGGAGCGAACCGATGTCGGCGTCGTCAGGGCCATGGAGCCATATACCGGATCGAGAATGTGGCAACCCATGTCGCCGAAGGTGCCGGTGCCGAAGTCGAGCCGTTTCCGCCAGTTGCCGGGGTGGTAATAGCCACCGCCGATGAACGGCCGCTTGGCCGCAACGCCTAGCCAGTCATCCCAGTTGAACCCCTGCGGCACGGGGTCGGTACGGTCGGGACGTGGGTTTTTGTCGCCCCACCCCTTGCCACTCCAACTATGAACCTCCTTCACCTTGCCAATCGCCCCGGCCTGAATCGTGGCGACAACCTGCCGATGCACCGGATGCGAGTGAATCTGAATGCCCATCTGCGTGACGAGTTTTTTCTCGCCGGCTACATGCGCCAGTTGGCGGGCTTCGTAGATCGTCTGCGTCAGCGGTTTCTGTGTGTAGACGTGCAAGCCCTGTTGCATGGCCCGCATGGTAATCGGGGCGTGCATATGATCCGGCGTGGATACGTTGACCGAATTAAGATTTTTCTCCTTGTCCAGCAATTCACGCCAATCCTGGTAGATTTTGGCGTCGGGAAAGCGTTTCTTGACCTCGGCCGTGCGATTGAGGTCCACATCGGCAACGGCCACGAGCTTGAGATGCTTGCTGCCGGTCAGCGAATTAATGTCGGACAGTGCCATGCCGTTCGCGCCAAAGCTGGCGTGGTAGATTGTCTCACTTGGAGCGGCGTTGGTATGTGCCCGGAACACGAAGGGGGCGGCGAGGCCGGCGGCCGCGAATCGCTTCAGGGCGGCGCGGCGAGAAATACGTGAGGATGTCATGGGATTGCTCCATTTGGATCTTGCTCCCCTCTCCCCCGAGTACAGGGGAGAGGGGAGACAGTGGTGTATGAACGGTTTACTTCTGCTCCAATCGTTTGATCTCAATCTTGCGGAAGGACACCGGATCGTTATGGCCGGCGAAGCCGAAATGACCGCTGGTACGGTCCTTCCCCGGATGCGCACTGTTGGCCATATACTTCGTCACCTTACTCAAATCGCAATTGAGAATGACAGTGCCGTTCAGTTCGACCTTGATGGTCGATCCCTTGACCGTCACTTCTTGATAATTCCATTCACCGATCGGCCGTTGATAGCCGCGCTGAGCGGCCACCATGCCGTAGGCCGAACCGTGAGCTTGGCGCGGATCGATCCCCTTGTAGGCGTCGTCGAGGACTTGCAATTCACACATACCGACGTAGGCCGTGTCGCCTTTGCCGGGGTAGCGAATGGCTAAGCCGTTGTTGCCGTTCTTGGGCAGTTTGAATTCCAGACGCGCGACAAAATCGCCGTATTGTTCCTTGGTGTAGATGGTACCGCCCTTGCCGGGCTTGCAAAGAATGGCACCGTCCTTGACCTGATAGTTGCCAATGGGACCATCCCAGCCGGTGAAGTCCCCGCCGTTGAAAACCTTCTCGAAACCTTTGGCATCGCTGGCTTTCCGCAGTCGTTCGTTGGCTTCGTCGGTGGGAATCTCGCGGACGAAGACGTTCCGCCAGCGAATCTCGCTGCCGTGCGTTTGCAGCTGGATCGGCCCTTTCCGCAAAAGCGGCTTTTTGCGATCCCAGAAGTTCTCCAAGCGGGCGTTGTTGACGACCAACTTGTCATTGAGATATACCGTGGTCCGTTCGCCCAGTTGGATAATGCGGAAGTGATTCCATTCGCCGAACGGCTTATCGGCCAGCACGAGCGGATCTTTGCCGGCCGCGCCGGGACTGTTGTTCCACAGGCCGCCGCTACCCTTGTCAGCACCAATGTTCCACTTGCCGCCTTCCTTGGTGTAATCCCAAATTTGCACCTGCGGCGTGGCCCGCAAGTAAATGCCGCTATCACCCTTGGGCAGCATCTTGTAATCGATCAACAATTCGATGTCGCCATAGTCCGTGTCGGTGGTCAAGTAGACCCCATTGCCGTCGTTGACGATTTCCCCTTTCTCGACTTTCCAGTGTTTTTTGACATCCTCGTTCCATTTCTCGATCTGGGCTTTGCGGTCGGCCTCGGGCATGGCGGCCAACTTATTGGGATCGAAATGAGGCATTCCGTGCCAGCCGGTGAAGTCCTTGCCATTGAAGAGGGCGGTAAACCCTTTCGGCAGCTTTCCAGCGGAGAGGCTCGTATTGTCGTCGCCGGCGTGCGCCGGAGAGACGATCGCGAAGACGGCGAGGGCGAGGAAACGAGAGAGCATGGGTCTGTGGAGCAGAGTGTTTCGCATCAATAAATCCCGCGGAGGTAGGTAGGAGGGCGGCGTTCGCACGAGCCGTCGGCTGCCGGGCGCAGCGGGGGAAACGCTCCCATCTCGTCGAACCGCCGACAATCATACTCGGACACGATGATAGCTGCCAGTATTTTGCAAGACCGCGTGCTTCTCTCCCCTCTCCCCTCTCCCCTGTACCATTAGTATCTACACAACGGGGAAGGCGGTATAATAGGAGTATGTACCTCACTTGCCAGAAGTAGAAAAGCGTCTCCAGTCTCGTTATGAGGATCTGGTTCTGGGCCATCTCCAACCGCTGCA
>Ga0134126_10000834_pt1 | contig 38892 bp, 30 predicted proteins | sample KB31752_FD_96881 | JGI IMG/M metagenome (GOLD analysis project Ga0134126, IMG submission 96881) | Terrestrial soil microbial communities with excess Nitrogen fertilizer from Kellogg Biological Station, Michigan, USA - KB3-175-2 | ecosystem: Environmental > Terrestrial > Soil > Unclassified ...
GGCGATTTCGGTGAGTGCAAAGCGCATATCGTCGATGGGCGCGATGTAGTCGGTCACGGCGTATGGCTCCTCGCTCAGGCTTGCAGCATCTTGCCCGGATTCATCAATCCCTCGGGATCGAGGGCATGCTTAACGCGCCGCATGAGGTCGAGTTCGAGCGCCGATTTGTAGCGCGGCAGCTCGTCGCGCTTGAGGCGCCCGATGCCGTGCTCGGCACTGATCGAGCCGCCGAAGCGCTGCACCAGATCGTGGACGATGTGGTTGAATTCTACCCAACGCGCCAGAAAGACGCCCGTGTCGGCGCCCTTCGGTTGGCTCAGATTGAAATGGATGTTGCCGTCGCCGACGTGACCGAAGGCGAGGGGGCGGATGCCCGGCAACTTCGCCTCCACGGTCGCGATTGCCGCGACGATGAATTCCGCGACCTTGCTGACGGGGACGGAGACGTCGTGCTTGATGCTGCCGCCTTCGTATTTCTGCCCTTCGACCATCCCTTCGCGAATGCGCCAAAGCGCGTTGGCCTGCTCGCCGCTGGCGGCGATGACGCCGTCCTCGATCAGCTTTTCGCCCATCGCTTCGCCGAGAAACGCCTCGAGCGCCGGGCGCAGACCGCTACCCTTCTGGCTGGAGGATACTTCGAGCAGGGTGTACCAGCGCGAGGGATTGGCAAGCGGGTCCGTGACACCGGGAGTGTGGCGCGCCGCCATCTCCAATCCCAGCCGCGGGATGAGCTCGAAGGCGGTGAGCTGATCCCCACTGGCCCGCCGCGCCCGCGCGAAGAGCGCCATCGCGTCCTCGACGCGGGCCAATCCGAGGAGCGCGGTCTCGACCTCGCGCGGGCGCGGGAAGAGCTTGAGCGTCGCCGCGGTGATGACGCCGAGCGTGCCTTCGCCGCCGATAAAGAGGTGCTTTAGATCGTAGCCCGTATTGTCCTTGCGCAGCGCGCGCAGGCCGTCCCAGACCCGCCCGTCGGGCAGCACGACCTCGATTCCGAGAGTGAGATCGCGCATGCTTCCGTAACGCAGCACGGCGATGCCGCCGGCATTCGTCGAAAGATTGCCGCCGATCTGACAGGAACCCTCGGCACCGAGGCTCAGGGGGAACAGGCGGTCCTGCTCTTCGGCTGCCCGCTGGATGTCGGCGAGTACGCAACCGGCTTCGGCGGTGATGGTGAAGTCGACAGGGTCGATGGTGCGGATCCGGTTCATCCGGCCGAGGCTCAGCACGACGGCACTGCCGTCCTCGGGCGGCACCGCCGCGCCAACCAGCCCGGTGTTGCCGCCCTGAGGCACGATCGGAATGTGTGCGGCCGCGCAAAGCCGGACGATGCCGGCAACCTCCTCGGTCGATGCAGGGCGCAGCACCAAACGGGCGGCACCGTGATAAAGCCGCCGCTCCTCTACCAGGAAGGGCGCCATGCCCTGAGCATCGGCGATGAACCCTTTGGGGCCGACCAGCGCCTTGATGCTGGCGAGTGCCTCGTCGATGTCGATGGTGCCGGTCACCGCTCGCCCTCCGGAAGTTGCTGCGGCGCTGCTCTAGCCCCGGGCCGGGCAGCGGGCAAGCTCGATGCGCTCAAGGACGCGGGGCGGCTGCACGGCGAAGGCGGTCGTTGATCGCTAGGCCGAGGCCGTGATCGGGGATCGGCATCACGGCGATGGCGCTAAATTCCGGCCGATCGAGGGCGCGTAGCCCGGCAAAGAGATTGGCGGCCGCTTCGGCGAGGTCGCCCTTGCGCGAGAGCCAGCGCATTTCCTTGGCACCGCGCGGCGGGCGGGCGCCGAAGGCAAGCAGCGCTTCGTCGGGCTCGACCTGCCTCGCCTCGAGCCGCAGCGGCAGTGCGGGCGCATAGTGGCTTTCGAGCATGCCGGGCGAGCGCGGCGCCGCCTCGCCGATGGGGGCGCGCTCTAATCGGCCGATGAGCTCTTCGAGCGCTTCGGCGGCGACGCCGCCCGGGCGCAGCAGACGCGGCTGAGGTCCGGTCAGATCGAGCACGGTCGATTCGATGCCGACGCGGCAGGTTCCGCCATCGAGCACCGCGGCGATGCGGCCGTCGAGCTCGTCGAGCACATGTTCGACCGTGGTCGGGCTGACCCGGCCCGAACGATTGGCACTCGGTGCTGCGATCGGCAGGCCCGCGGCACGAATGAACGCCCTCGGCAGCGGATGTGCCGGGACGCGCAGCGCCAGGCTGTCGAGCCCGGCGCTTGCCAGCAGCGAGACCGGGCAGTTGTCCGCGCGCGGCAGCACGAGGCTGAGCGGGCCCGGCCAGAATTTTCCGGCCAGCAGGGCCGCACGCTCGTCGAAGCGTACGAGACGGCGCGCCGCCGCTTCGTCGATCACGTGGACGATCAACGGATTGAAGCTCGGCCGCGCCTTCGCGGCGAAGATCGCCGCCACGGCTTCGTCGTTGGTCGCGTCGGCGCCGAGGCCATAGACGGTCTCGGTCGGAAAGGCGACGAGCTTGCCGGCGCGCAGCAGTGCCGCGGCTCGGTCCAGATCGGCCGGAGTGAGACGTTCCGTCACAGTGGAAGCGCGCCCTGTGTTCATGCGCAGCGCGATATACTCGGCGAGCGGTACCAGAGGCAACTCGTCGCGGCCGGCGCGCCGGGCACGCGCTCACGCTGGAGCAGGAGCGGGGGAATCATGGCGGCGAAGATCATCACCATCGCACAGCAGAAGGGTGGCGCGGGCAAGACGACGCTGGCGGCGCATCTCGCGCTTGCCTGGGCAGCATCGAGTCGGGTGGCCGTCATCGATATCGATCCGCAGGCAAGCCTTTCCAGCTGGTTCGGTCTGCGCCGCGAGCGTCTGAGCGCGTTGACGCCGGGGCTAGAAGTGGCGGCGCTCGGCGGGTGGCGCGTCGCCAAGGAGGTCGAACGCCGGGCCAGGACGCACGACATCGTCGTCATCGACACGGCGCCGCACGCCGAGACCGAGGCGCGCATCGCGCTGCGCGCGGCAAGCCTGGTGCTTGTTCCGGTGCAGCCGTCGCCGATGGATGTATGGGCGACGCGACCCACTTTGGAGCTCGCGCGACAGGAGCGTGTTCCGGTGCTCCTCGTGTTGAACCGGGTGCCGGCACGCGCGAACCTTACCGACGCGATGGCCAACGAGATCGGGGCGCTGGGGGTGCCGATCGCTGCAGCGCAGATCGGCAATCGCGTGGCGCTCGCAGCGGCGCTGGCCGAGGGTAGAGGCATCCTTGAAGCGTCGCCGAGCAGCCGTGCCGCGGCGGAAATCCGCGCACTTGGGCAGGAAGTGCTCGCGCGCTGCGAGCGCCGGGACGCGGCATAGACCAGCGGATAAATCGTATCAGCGTCCGCGCGCAATGAAATCCGGATTGGCAAAGCCAGGCTTCCCGTAGGCGAGCGGCCTGCCATCGCGGGTCTCCACCGCGCCGCCGGCGGCCTCGAGCACTGCCTGGCCGGCCGCCGTGTCCCATTCCATCGTACGGCCAAAGCGCGGATAGAGATCGGCTTCGCCGCAGGCCAAGAGGCAGAACTTGATGGAGCTGCCGGAGATACGGCGCTCCGCCTCGGGCAGGGCGGCAACATAGGCGGCGAGCTGCGCTTCATCGACATGCGAGCGGCTGTGCAGGACGGTCGCCCCGCGATCGGGCACCGTCCGCGCGGAGATCGGCTTGGCGGCATCGCTGCCGCGGCGACGAAACGCGCAGCCGTCGGCAGCCCAGTAGGTGACGTCGAGCGCCGGGGCGTGCACCACGCCCAGAACCGGCCGTCGCTCCTCGACGAGCGCGATATTGACGGTGAATTCGCCGTTCCGGGCGATGAATTCCTTGGTGCCGTCGAGCGGGTCGACCAGCCAGAAGCGCGCCGCCGCCGCAGCCGGCAGGCCACCGGCGGCCGCGAGCTCTTCGGCGACAACTGGGATCTCCGGCGTGATGCGGTGCAGCGCCTCGATAATGATCGCCTCGGCGAGCTGGTCGGCGCGTGTTACGGGCGAAGCATCGGCCTTGCGTTCGACGGCGAAGTCCTGGGCATAGACCTCCAGGATGGCGCTGCCGGCGCGCAGCGCAATCGAGCGTATCTCCTCGATGAGTCCAGAACCTAGCATGAAGCGCTCAGCCGGGGTTGCGCTGCTCGGCGATCAGGTGCCGCAGCGTGGCAATGTCGGTGGCGCCAGGAATCAGCGTGTCGCCGATGATGAACGCCGGAGTACCCTGAATGTCGAGGGCATCGGCGAGGGCGTAGGTGCGCTTGATCAGGTCGTCGATCTCGGGCGCGTTCATCTCCGCCTTCGCCTTGGCAACATCGATCCCCACGCGCTGCGCTACGGCGAGCACGACGTCGTCGGTGATGTCCCCCTTCGCCGCCATCATCGCCGTGTGAAAGGCTGCATATTTACCCTGCTTGCGCGCCGCCAGCGCAATGCGTGAGGCATAGACCGATGCAGGCCCCAGCACTGGGAATTCCTTGTAGACGATGCGCAGCTTCTTGTCCTGGCGCAGCAACTCCTCGAGCGAAGGCTCGACCTCCTTGCAGTAGGGGCAACGGTAGTCGAAGAACTCGACGATGGTCACATCACCCTGTGGGTCGCCGCCGACCGGCGAGCTGGTGTCGTGCAGGAGCTCCTGGCGCTTCGCCGCGATGGCCTGCCGGCTCTCATCAGCCTTCTGGGCCTTGAGCTTCGCCTCGGCGGCATGCAGCACGTCGATCATGAACTCCGGATGCGCCATGAAGTAGTCGTGGATGACCTTCTCGACCTCCGCTTTCTGCGCCGGGGTCAGCGGCTCGTCCGCGCGCGCCGGGGCAGCGAGCGGCAGGATCAGCAGGAATGCGAAAACGAGACGGAGAACCGAAAAACGCATGAGTCGAGCCCTGCCGGGAACGGGGTGGGAACGGGATGATGCGCCAGCCGGGCGCGTGACACAATCGCCTCGCAGCATCGAGGCGGCGGGAGCGGGTCGGTGCATCAACGGTCGCTTTCGCGCTTGGCCTCGCCCTGCAGGTCGAGTGCGTGCTGGCGCGCCAGTCCCGGCGGTAGAAGCTTCAGGGCCCGCGCCGCCTGCTGGCGCGCCTGGGTATAGTCGCCGGAGGCCATCCCTTGCTCGGCCAGCGAAAGCGCCATCATGCCCATGTTGTTGCTCCGACCGTAAGCGATGGCGAGGAAATGCCAAGCATCGGGGTTGCGATCCTCGAAGCGCACCGCGTCTACGAGATTGCTGCGCGCCTTCGTCACCAGCGCCGGATTGTTCGTTTCGAGCTGCACCTGCGCCGCCTCGACGCGCAGCAGGGCATTGTCGGGCTTCAGCCTGACGGCCTCGTCATACGGCGCGACAGCCTCGGCGATCCGACCATTCTCGAACAGCATCTGCCCCTTGAGCTCGCGAAAATAGGGGTCGTTCGGATAGTCGCGAATGAGCGCGTCGATCTCCGGCACGGCCTTCCCGAGATCCGGAGTGCGGTAGTCGGCGATCGCCCGCGCATAGCGGGCAGCCACCGAATGATCGTCAGGCTTGAGCGTGCCGAGCACCTGCGAGGGAGGCTGGAGGAAGGCCATGAGCTTTGCCTTCAGGCGCTGATGCATCTCGAGCGCGGCGGGCGAGTCCTTGGCCTCGGAATATTTCGAGGTCCGCACGTGCTCGCGGACATAATCAACCCGCTGCGAGGTGAGCGGGTGGGTGCGCAGATAAGGATCCTGGTGGCCCCCCGAGAGCAGTTCTTCCTGCTGCAGGATCTCGAAGAACTGCAGCAGCCCGCGTGCGGATTGGTGGGTTCGATCGAGATAGGTGAGGGCAGCCTGATCGGCCGAGGCCTCCTGGGTGATCGAGAACGAAAAGAACGAGCGCTCGGCCATGCTTTGGCCCGCGAGGACAGCGGCGGCCGCGGCCTGGCCGCTGCCGGCAGCCGCGGCTGCGGCACCTGCGACCATCGCTACGATGCCCTGGATTGTCGCGTTTCGGAGCGCTTCCTCGCTGCGCGCGAGATGTCCGCCGGCCATGTGGCCTGTCTCGTGCGCCATGATGCCGATAATCTGGTTGGGGCTCTCGCTGCGCATCAGAGTCCCGCTGTTCATGAACAGGTTCTGGCCGCCGGCGACGAAGGAGTTCAGCTGCGGGTCGTTGACGATGTAAATGTGCACCGCCTCCGGGTCGAGGCCGGCCGCGAGCCAGATTGGCGTTGCCCAGCCGCGGATGATACTTTCGATCTCCGCATCGCGCAGCAGGGACACCCCGCCGCCGCTATCGTCATGGGCCAGCGCGGTGCGGACGAGCAGCGCGCTCGCGGCCAGCACCACACAGAGTACCCGTGACACCATGCGCCAGATCACTGCCCTGTCCTCCTTGGCCAACGCTGCCCGCCGACATGCCGGCATGCTGCGTCAATCGACCCCTGCCGGCTGATCGCCATGCCGCTCAAGCTCGCCCGTCGCGGTCAGGTTCCGCCGTTCATCGCCATGGACGTCCTGCGCGCCGCCAATCAGCGTGCCGCTTCCGGCGAGGATGTGCTGCACCTCGAGGTCGGCCAGCCCTCGACGCCGGCCCCGGCCGCCGTGTTGGCAGCCGCGCGGACTGCACTCGAGCGCGAGACGCTGGGCTATACCGATGCGCTCGGTCTCCCGGCCTTGCGCGAAGCGATCGCCGCCCATTATTCGGACCAGTACGGCGTCGCCCTCGATCCCGGCCGCATCGTCGTGACCACCGGCTCGTCCGGCGCCTTCCTGCTCGCCTTTCTTGCCGCCTTCGACCCCGGGGACCGCATCGCCATGGCGACCCCGGCTTATCCCGCCTACCGGAATATCCTTACCGCGCTTGATCTCGTCCCCGTCGAACTGCCCGCCGGGCCGCCCGAGCGCTACCAAATGACGCTCGAACTGCTGCGCAGGCACACCGGACGGCTCGACGGTCTCATCGTTGCGAGCCCGGCCAATCCGACCGGTACGATGCTCGCTCCGAGCGAACTTGCCGGGATTGCGCAGTACTGCAGCGATATGGGGATCCGCTTCGTCTCGGACGAGATCTATCACGGGATCGTTTTTGGCGCGACGGTAGCGACTGCCCTCGCCATGACCTCCGAGGCGATCGTCGTGAACAGCTTCTCGAAATACTTCTCGATGACCGGCTGGCGGCTCGGCTGGATGGTCGTGCCGCCGGACATGGTGCGCACCGTCGAGTGCCTGGCGCAGAACCTCTACATCTCGCCACCCGCGCTGTCGCAACACGCAGCCGTCGCCGCGTTCGCTTGCCGGGAGGAACTCGACGCCAATGTTGCGCGCTACGCCGCCAACCGCGCCGTGCTGCTCGAAGAACTCCCCAAGGCCGGCTTCGATCGCTTCGCCCCCGCCGATGGCGCCTTCTATCTCTATGCGGATGTCGCGCATATGACCAACGACAGCCCGGAATTCTGCCGGCGCATGTTGCGGGAGATCGGTGTCGCCTGCACGCCTGGCATCGATTTCGACACCGCACGCGGCGACGCCAGCCTGCGCATCTCCTTCGCCGGCTCGACCGAAACTATCGCCGAGGCGGCGCGGCGTCTCAAAGCCTGGCGCCGCTGAGCGCTCAGCGGTCGATCACACGCCGCCACCAGCCGCGCTTGGGATTGGAGGCAGAGCCCGTGACCTCGTGCGTCGGCAATTCCGCTGAAGCGTGATGGCGGGAAGGCTCGGCGGCCTCCGCCGAGTTTGGCTCCGTGCGATCGCCGTGCTCACCGACCGGCACGCTTTCCGCGCCTGCTGTCGGCATCCCCGCCGCCGGGATCGCGGCGAAGGCCTCCGCGATTTCCTCCGCTTCCTCCGCCGCCTCCTCGTTGGGCGGGGGCGGCACATACTCGACGCGTTCGGCCGTGGGGCGCTCGAAGGGCGGTTCGGGCGACTCTGATTCCGATTCAGCGGAGAACGGCATGCTCTCCTGGCCTCCCTCGCCGCCGCGCCGGCGACGCCGTCCGCCGCGCCGGCCACGACGGCGGCGCTTGCGGCCCGCTCCGGCCTCGCCCGGCTGCTCGGCCGTCGGTCGGTCCGACCGTTCGCCGCCCTGAGGTTCGGCTTCCACTTCCGACTCCAGTTCGTCCTCTTCACCGAGGTCGCCAAGCGGCGCGGTCACGTCCTGTAACGGTGGCGGCATCATCGGCATGCCTTCGCGACCCATCGGCTCCCGCGCTGGCGCCTCCTGCGGCCTGCCCTCGCGACCGTCGTCGCGCCGACCGCGCCGGCGGCGGCGGCGGCGGCGGCGGCCATGCCCTTCCTCGCCCTCAGCGCGCTCCGGCCGCGGCGGCGCGCCCTCTGCGCCCCCTTCCTCGACATCCGCCGCCGCAGGCTGCTCCGCGGCGGACCCGGAAGCTGCCTCTTCTTCGTCGATAAAGTCCTCGGTTTCCTCCTCCTCTTCCGGCTCGGCTGCCGGCACAACCGGCAGCGGAAGTGCGGCAATCTCGGCCGGGGTGAGAGCGCGCAGCCGTTCGAGGCGGAAGGCCGGCGGGACCAGCGTGTCGTCGCTGCTGATGGTGACGCGGAAACCGCAGCGCTTCTCGGCCTGTACCACCGTCTCGCGCTTCTGGTTCAAGATGTAGAGCGCCACCGGGCCCGGCACGGCGACGCTGATCTCCGCCGAGCGGCGGCGCATGCCTTCCTCCTCGATGGCGCGCAGCACGTGCAGCGCCGTCGATTCGGTCGAGCGGATGTGACCGGTGCCGTTGCAGTGCGGGCAGGGCTGCGTCGACGCCTCGAGCAGCGAAGGCCGGAGCCGCTGGCGCGACATCTCGAGCAAGCCGAAGGGGCTGATGCGGCCGAGTTGAATGCGCGCCCGGTCGTGCCGCATCGCATCCTTGACCCTGCGTTCCACCGCCGACTGGTTGCGATGCTCCTCCATATCGATGAAGTCGATGACAATGAGCCCGGCAAGATCTCTCAGGCGGAGCTGCCGGGCGATCTCCTCGGCGGCCTCGATATTGGTCTTGAGCGCGGTCTCCTCGATATTGCGCTCGCGCGTCGACCGTCCGGAGTTGACGTCGATCGACACCAGCGCCTCGGTCGGGTTGATGACGATGTAGCCGCCCGAGCGCAGTTGCACTACGGGAGAGTGGATGGCATCGATCTGGGTTTCGACCTGAAAGCGATGGAAAAGCGGTACCGACGGATCGCGATAGGGCTTGATGCGCTTGGTATGGCTGGGCATCAGCATTTTCATGAAGGCTTTCGCGGTGCGATAGCCTTCTTCGCCGTCGATGATCACCTCTTCGATGTCGCGGGTGTAGAGATCGCGAATCGAGCGCTTGATGAGGTTCCCCTCCTCGTAGATGAGCGCGGGCGCGGTCGATTTGAGCGTCAGGTCTCGGATCTCGTCCCAGAGCCGTAGCAGATATTCAAAATCGCGCTTGATCTCTGCTTTGGAGCGTTCGCTGCCGGCGGTACGGACGATCACGCCCATCCCCTCGGGCACGTCGAGGTCGCTCATGAGGTCCTTGAGGCGGCGCCGATCCGTCGAGTTGGTAATCTTGCGCGAGACGCCGCCACCGCGCGGCGTGTTCGGCATCAGCACGCAATACCGCCCGGCGAGCGACAGGAAAGTCGTGAGCGCGGCCCCCTTGTTGCCACGCTCCTCCTTGGTCACCTGCACGAGCATGATCTGGCGGCGCTTGATCACTTCCTGGATCTTGTAGTGCCGGAAGGGCCGGGAGCGCTGGGGTGGCGCTTCCTCGATCTCGTCGCCGCCTACGGTCTCGATGGTCTCGCGGGCGACGGGCGCGGTCTCCACCAGGCCGCTTTCGCCCTCGCCTTCGGCTGGCGGCAAGCCGCCGGAGATTTGAGCTTCGGCGGCCTCGAAACCGGGTTCCGGGGTGCCATCGGGTGCTTCGGCTTCGGCGGCCAGTTCGGTCGCAGGGCCTTCCTGCGGCGGATCGAGGTCGCCGGCCGCTCTATCGTAGAGCAATTCCTGGCGGGCCTCCGCGGCGGCCGGCGCGGCCGGGCCGGCAAGTTCGCCGGTCTCGCCTTCGTCCTCCAGCCCGCCGGATGCCGGGTCGCCGAGATGCGCCGGCTCCTCGGCATCCCCTGGCAGCTCATGCCCGTCATGCGCCAAGTCTTCGCCTTCGCCCTCGTCCTCGGCGCCTTCCGCTCGGCGGGCATCCTCGATCAACTCGCGGTGCCGCGCATCGCGGGCTTCCTGAGCCCGGCGGTCGCCGATCGGAATGCGGTAGTAATCGGGATGGATCTCGTTGAAGGCGAGGAAGCCGTGGCGGTTGCCACCGTATTCGACGAAGGCCGCCTGGAGGGACGGCTCGACCCGCGTCACCTTGGCGAGATAGATGTTGCCTTTTATCTGCTTCTTGGTCGACGTCTCGAAGTCGAATTCCTCGAGTCGAGTGCCGTTGAGAACGACGACCCGTGTCTCCTCCGGGTGCGCCGCGTCGATGAGCATACGTTTTGCCATTCCGGCGATACTCCGCACAGCACCGCGTCGCCCGCGCGAAATACGGGCGGCGGCGCTGGACTGGTTGTTGCGAAGCCGGCGGCGCCTCCGGTCAATCCGTCGAACGGCACATGAAAGAAGGCCATGGCGGAGCTCGTCTAGGCAGCCGCGCCCCGACCGCGTCGGGGTTGGCTTCGGGGTTCATCCAAACCGCTTGGTCGCGAGCGCCCGGTCCTGGGAAGCGGCGACGCCATCCTTGGCGTCCGCCCGAAGATTCCCATCCCGACGCCGCCGCCCCGGTTCTCACGGCCGGACCGGCAGACTGCGGTATTTCGCACCCGCAAAGATACAGAGCCCCGGGCGCCTCGACAACCGCCTCGTGAGGCGGGTAGGCGGGCTTGGAAACTCGCCTTGAAGCCGCCATAAAGCCTTAACACCTTAAGGAGACCCTTCGGCCGCTTCGGGCGTTTTTCCCATCCGGGCGGGAGCGATGGCTGGCGGTATGCGGGTTATCACCTTTCTTTTCAAATTCTTCTTCGGCCTGATCGTAAGCCTAGCTTTGATCGGCACCGGCGTGGCGGCGCTCGCCGTCTGGTATTTCGGCCGCGAGCTGCCCGACTACCAGCAGCTGGCGAACTACCAGCCGCCGATCGTCAGCCGGGTCTATGCAGGCGACGGCAGGCTGCTCGCCGAATATGCCACCGAAAAGCGCGTCTTCGTGCCGGTGCGCGAGATCCCGCCACGCGTGATCGACGCTTTCCTGGCCGCCGAGGATCGAAACTTCTATAGCCACATCGGCATCGATCCCGTGGCGATGGTACGAGCAGCGGCGACGGACATCTTGCGCGTCCTGGCGCATCGCCGGCCGATCGGCGCCTCGACCATTACTCAGCAGGTGGCGAAGAACTTCCTCGTCGGCGGCGAGCTTTCCTATAAGCGCAAGATCAAGGAGGCGCTGGTCGCGCTCAAGATGGAGAAGGCGCTCGGGAAAGAGCGCATCCTCGAACTCTATCTGAACGAGATCTACCTCGGTTCCGGCGCTTACGGCGTCGCGGCGGCGGCGCTGACCTATTTCGACAAGCCGCTCGACGAGCTGACCATACCCGAAGCGGCCTTCCTTGCGGCTCTACCCAAGGGGCCAAACAACTACAATCCATTGCGCTATCCGGAAGCGGCCAAGGCACGCCGCGACTGGGTGATCGACCGCATGGCGGATGCAGGCTTCATCTCGGCCGAACAGGGCGCCGCCGCGAAGGCGACGCCGCTCGTGCTCAGGCACCGGGGCAAAACCGAGGTGTTCACCGCGGATTATTTCTCGGAGGAAGTCAGGCGCGAGCTGCTCGCCCGTTACGGCGACAAGGCGCTCTATCAGTCGGGCCTCTCCGTGCGCACCAGCCTTGATCCGCGCTTGCAGACAATCGCCGACCACTCGCTGCGCGACGGTCTTGTCGCCTATGAGATGCGCCATGGCTATCGCGGTCCCGTAACGCGGATCGGCATCCGCGGCGATTGGCGCGCGCGCCTGGCGGCGGTGCCGCTTCCGGCGGGGGCGAGCGATGCCGGCTGGAGCCTCGCCGTCGTGCTGACCACGCCCTCGGAGGTCGCGACGATCGGCTTTGCCGATGGACGGACCGGAACCATTCCCTTCGACGAGCTGCACTGGGCGCGCAAAGTGCTCGATGAGGACCGGCTGGGCCCTGTGCCGGCGCGAACAGGCGACGTGTTGACCCCGGGCGACGTGGTGCTGGTCGCACCGCTGCCTAGTGCGGCCAAGAGCGTCAAGGAGGCGCGCTACGCGCTGCGCCAGATACCGGTCGTCTCGGGGGCGCTCGTTGCCATCGATCCGCATACCGGGCGCGTCCTCGCGCTTTCCGGCGGATTCAGTTACGATATGAGTCAGTTTGACCGCGCCACACAGGCCATGCGGCAGACGGGATCGGCGATCAAGCCTTTCGTCTATCTGGCGGCGCTTGACCACGGCTATACGCCGTCGACCCTCGTGCTCGACGCGCCCGTGGTCATCGACCAGGGGCCGGGTCTGCCGCAATGGCGGCCGAAGAACTACGAGAACCGCTCCTTCGGGCTCACCACTCTGCGGGTCGGCCTCGAGGAGTCGCACGACCTTATGACCATTCGGATGGGGGCCGATATCGGACTTCCCACGATTGCGAAGTATGTCGAGCGCTTCGGCGTCATGGACCATATGCCGCTCGAATATTCGATGCTGATCGGCGCCGAGGAGACCACGCCGCTGCGCCTTACGGCTGCCTATGCCATGCTGGTGAACGGCGGCAAGAAGATCACGCCGACGCTGATCGACCGCGTCCAGGATCGCAATGGCGTCACCATCTATCGTGCGGACAACCGGCAATGTGACGGCTGCGAGAACGTCGATTGGGACAATCAGTCACCGCCAGAACTGCCGGACAACCGGCAGCAGATCGCCGATCCGCGCAGCTGCTATCAGGTCGTCTCGATGATGCAAGGGGTCGTGGAGCGCGGGACCGGCAAAGTCATTGCCGATCTCAAGCGACCGCTTGCCGGCAAGACGGGCACGACGAACGACTCGAAGGACGTGTGGTTCGTGGGCTTCTCCCCGGATCTCGCGGTGGGGGTGTTCGTCGGCTACGACCAGCCCAAAGGGCTTGGCAAGCATGAGACGGGTGGCCGAGTCGCTGCGCCCGTCTTCCGCGCGTTCATGGCGGCCGCCCTGAAGGACAAGCCGGCGATTCCGTTCCGCATCCCCCCAGGCATCGAGCTGGTCCGGGTCAACGCCACCACCGGTCAGCTGGCGCGGCCGCACGACAAGACAGTGATTTACGAGGCCTTCAAGCCGGGTACGGAGCCGACAGGCGAGGGGACGCCGGTAGCGAGCGGCGCGCCGACGCTGACCGACGACGAGGACGCGGCTTCGATGGGCGAGACCGGCGGCGAGATGCCGGCCATCGGTACCGCCAGCGCACCCGCTGCGATGAGCTCGCCCGCCGCCCGGGCGCTGCCGCAAGCGCCGACATCGGTGATGTCGCCGGCACCGCCCCCGCCACCCACGGTTCCCGCCTCGGGCACCGGCGGGCTATACTGATCAGAGATCTGCGAGAGGATCGACGCGATGCGCGCTGAGACTGCAGCGGCGGCCGACGAGATTCGACGCTCGTTGTCGCTGTTGAGGAGGCATCTTTGACTGGGATAACGCAACCCGGCGCCTCGCCGAGCTGAACGCGCTCGTCGAAGACACCAAGCTTTGGGACGATCCGGCGCGCGCCCAAGCGCTGATGCGCGAGCGCACGCGGCTCGACCGCGGTGTCAACGGCTGCCTCGCGATCGAGCGCGAGCTTCAGGAGACGCTCGAGCTTCTCGAGCTGGCGGAGGCCGAAGGCGATCAGACGATGATCGCCGAGGCCGATCGCACTCTCGCGCGACTGCAGCAGGAGGTGGGGCAGCGCGAGCTCGAGAGCCTGCTGTCCGGCGAAGCGGATAACAATGACGCCTATCTCGAGATCCACGCCGGCGCCGGCGGCACCGAGGCGCAGGATTGGGCGGAGATCCTGGCGCGCATGTACACGCGGTGGGCCGAGCAGCACGGCTACAAGGTCGAATGGCTCGAAGAAAGTCCGGGGGAAGAGGCCGGCATCAAATCGGCGACACTGCGCGTCGTCGGTGAGAACGCCTATGGCTGGCTCAAGACCGAGAGCGGTGTCCATCGCCTGGTGCGGATATCGCCGTTCGACGCCAATGCGCGGCGCCATACAAGTTTCGCATCGATCTGGGTTTACCCGGTGGTCGACGAGAAGATCGAAGTCGCGGTCGAGGACAAGTACCTTCGCGTCGATACCTATCGCTCTTCCGGTGCTGGCGGCCAGCATGTGAACAAGACCGACAGCGCGGTGCGCATGACCTACACGCCGCCCGGCATCGAGGTGCCGGTGGTCGTCGCGTGCCAGAGCGAGCGGTCGCAGCACCAGAACCGGGCCAAGGCGATGGCCATGCTGAAGTCACGCCTTTACGAGCTTGAGCTCCAACGGCGCGAGGCGGTGGTAGACGCCATGAATGCCGTCAAGACCGACATCGGCTGGGGGCACCAGATCCGTTCCTATGTGCTGCAGCCCTATCAGCAGGTGAAGGATCTCCGCACCGGCGTCACCATAGGCAATGCGCAGTCGGTGCTCGATGGCGATCTCGACCGGTTTCTCCAGGCCTCGCTTGCTGCACGCATCACGGGCGCCGACGCGGCGGCGAAGCAGGCCGAGGATACGCCGTGATCGCCGCCGCACCGGGCACCGCCGCCGACATCGACTCGCGGCACGCCTGGCTGCGGCTTGCAGTTGCGTTGCTGCTCAGCACCATCGGTGGCGTCGGCATGTGGTCGGTGGTCGTCGCTCTGCCGACGGTGCAGGCCGCGTTCGGCGCCACGCGCGCCGAGGCCTCGCTGCCCTATACCCTGGCGATGCTGGGCTTCGGCGTCGGCGGCATCGCCATCGGCCGGCTCGTCGACCGCTTCGGCATCGTCCGGCCGTTCACTGGGGCGGTGATCGCGTTGGGACTCGGCTATGTCGCGGCCGGCGAGTCAGCCAATCTCTGGCAGTTCGCGATCGCTCACGGGCTCCTGATCGGAGTGGGGAGCGCGGCGACCTTCGGGCCGCTGCTCGCCGATGTCTCGCATTGGTTTCGCCGCCGTCGCGGCATCGCCGTCGCGATTTGCGCCGCGGGAAACTACTTCGCCGGCACGGTCTGGCCGCCGGTGGTACAGCATCTCATAGCAGGATACGGCTGGCGCGCGGCACATATCGGAATCGGTATCTTCTGCGTTGCCACGATGCTGCCGCTCCTGATTGGCCTGCGCCGCGCCGCGCCGCATCTGCATGACGCGGCGCATCAGGGCGCGGATGCGCGCAGCGCGCTCGGCGTGACGCCCGGCACCCTTCAGGTACTGCTTTCTCTTGCCGGTGTCGGCTGCTGCGCGGCGATGTCGATGCCGCAAGTCCACATCGTCGCCTATTGCGGCGATCTCGGCTACGGCGTTGCCCGGGGCGCCGAGATGCTGTCGTTGATGCTGGGATTCGGCATCTTCAGCCGCATCGCTTCCGGCTGGATTGCCGACAGTCTCGGCGGGCTGCCGACGTTGCTGCTCGGCTCTGCTCTGCAAGGGGTGGCGCTGCTGCTCTATCTCGGGTTCAACGGTCTCACTTCGCTCTACGTGGTCTCGGCGCTGTTCGGCTTGTTTCAGGGCGGCATCGTGCCGATGTACGCCATTATCACTCGCGAATATTTTCCGCCCCAGGAAGCCGGCGCGCGCGTCGGTATCCTGGTGATGGCGACCGTCGTAGGCATGGCCTTCGGCGGGTGGATCTCGGGCGAGATATTCGACCTCACCGGATCCTACCGGGCCGCCTTCGCCAATGGCGTCCTGTGGAACCTGCTCAACGGTTCGATCGTGCTCTGGCTGCTGCTGCGCCGCCGCCGCTTCGCCTTGGCGTAACCTGACTGGATGAGCCGCCGCAACTTGCGGCGCGCGGCCAGTGTTAGCGGGATGCTGGTTTTCGTCCTGCGGCGGAGGTGTCCGGTAAATCCATGATGCGGATTGTCGGCTTGGCGTTTCTGGTGCTTCTCGCGGGCTGCGGCAGCAGCCCGAAGACGCAGTTCTACGCGCTCGACGTGGTTCCCGGCGGTAGTACTCCGGCACGCGTCCAAGGTCAGCCGATCGTCGTCGACGCAGTCCGACTGCCGGAAATGCTCGACCGCCTGCAGCTCGTGCGGCGGACAGGTCAGACCGGGCTCGATATCAGCGACGCGCACCGTTGGGGCGCACCGCTGGACGAGATGTCGCGGCGCACGCTGACCCACGATTTGGCCGCGCGGTTGCCGCCTGGTAAGATCCTTGCGGTGGACGAACCGAAGCCGCCAGGCGGATCGCGTGCGCTGGTCGTGAGCGTCCAGCGCTTTGACGCGGGTGCCGACGGACGGGTGCGGCTCGATGCCGTGTGGACACTGCTCGCCGGCTCGCCGCAGAAACCGGTGCTCACGCGTCGGGCGGCAATCGTGACGGATGGCGCCGCCGATTTCGCCGCGCAGCCCGCAGCGATGAGCCGGGCGCTCGGCAAGCTCGCCGACCAGATTGCGTCCGCTTTGGGAACGAACGAAGGCGCGGCTCAGTCTCGCGGTTCGGCCAAGGGCTCGTAGAGCGTGGCGGCAAAGCCGGCGGCATCGCGGGCGGTGCGGTTGAAAGGGGGCTTCAGCACGCCTCTGAAATGCTGCCGCACGAGGCTGCGGTAGGTCTCTGCGGGAGGCAATCCACGCATGGCGCAGAGCCAGTGGAACCAGCGGCTCCCCGCGACGACATGGCGGATCTCGTCGGCGTAAATGACGCGCAGCACGGCAGCGCTGCTTTCATCGCCAAAGCTTTCTAGACGGCGGATCATGTCCGGGGTCACGTCGAGGCCGCGCGCCTCGAGCACCAGCGGCACGACGGCAAGCCGCGCCAAGAGGTCGTAAGCGGTCTCCTGTGCCGCCGTCCAGAGGCCGTCATGCGCCGGCAGGTCGCCATAAGCGGCGCCGAGCTCGGCCAGACGCGCGGCAATCAAGGCATGATGCGTCGCCTCCTCGGCGGCAACACCGACCCACTCGTCAAAGAAGGCGTGCGGCAGCGACGGGTCGCCGAAGCGCGCGATAAGATCCCAGGCGAGATCGATCGCATTGAGCTCGATATGCGCCAGCGCGTGCAGCAGAGCGATCCGACCTGCGGGTGAGTTGCCAGCCCGGCGCTTGGGCATGGCGCGCGGCTCGAGCAAAACCGGCCGCGGCGGCCGGGCGGGGCGCGCGGGCGGCGCTGCGGTGCCGATCTGGGCCAGAGCGCCGCTGCGCCATGCGGCGGCGACGGCGGCGCTCTGCGCGACCTTTTCCGCCGGCTCCGTCGCAGCGAGCACCGAGCATGCCGCGGCGCGCAGGCCGGCGGGGGCGTCGCTCAGAGGGCCTTCACGGCAGTCAGCACCGCCTCGACATGGCCCGGCACCTTCACCTTGCGCCAAACGCCGCGCACGACCCCTTTCTCGTCGATCAGAAAGGTTGCGCGCTCGATGCCCATATATTTTCGGCCATACATGCTCTTCTCGACCCAGACGCCATAGCGCTCGCAGACCTCCCCCTTCTCGTCGGATGCAAGCACGAAGGGCAGCTCGTGTTTCTTCTTGAACTTGTCGTGCGAGGCGACGCTGTCCCGCGAGATGCCAACCACTTCCGCTGCGAGCTTGCCGAACTTGGGGAAGCCGTCGCGAAAGCCGCATGCCTCGGCCGTGCAGCCCGAGGTATCGTCCTTGGGATAGAAATAGAGCACGACCTTGCGGCCGCGCAGTTTGGACAAGGTCAGCTTGCCACCGCCATCGGTGGGCAATGTAAAATCCGGGGCCTTGTCGCCGATCTTGATGGTCATGGTGCCTGAACTCCGGAATCCGCCTCGGCCTCGACAATCGCGCGGTAATGGGCAAGGACGCGCGCTGCCGTCGCCTCCATATCCGATTTGAGTGCCTCGAAGTCAACTACGCCGGCGCCGCGTGCGAGTAGGTTTCGGAGCGCCGGCGTGGCCGTAGTCTCGTCGAAAGGTTCGGCCACGGTGAGCTTGATCAAACCCTGCACGTTGCGCCAGAGCCGGAGCGCCGCCAGCAGCTCATCGACGACTTTAGGCTCGAGGGCGCCGATATCGGCAAGGGCTGACAACGCGGCGGTTGTGTTCTGCCGGAGCACGTTCGGATGGAGCGCGGCTTCGCGCAGCTGCAGATACTGGGCGATGAATTCGATGTCTACCAGGCCGCCGCGCAGGTGCTTGACCTCCCAGAGCGGCGGATTGCGGTGCTGCTCCGCCATGCGGCGACGCATATCCGCAACCTCGCCGGCAAGCTTCCGCCTCTCGCGCGGCCGTAGCAGCACCTCCTTCACCACAGACATTACCGTCGCTGCCAGGGTCGGTGGCCCCGCGACGATGCGTGCGCGGGTCAATGCCATCTGCTCCCAGGTCCAGGCCAGCTCCTGATGATATCGGCGGAAGGCGGCGAGACTCGATGCCAGCGGGCCCTTGGTGCCCGAGGGCCTCAGTTGCATATCGACCTCATAGAGATTGCCTTCCGGCGTTACCGCAGTGAGCGCATTGATGAGCCGCTGGCAGAGGCGCGCGTAATAGGTGGACACCGGCAGCGGTCGCTGACCGTCGGAAGATTCGGCACCCTCGGGCGCGTCATAGACCAGAATCAGGTCCAGAGCGGAGGTCACCGTCATCTCACGGCTGCCGAGCTTGCCGAGGCCCAGCACGACCATGCCCCCGCCCGGCACGGTCCCGTGACTCCCGGCGAATTCGGCGGCGGTGTGTGGCAGGAGCCCGGCGATGGCTGTTTCGGCAATGTCGGCGAAGGCGCCGCCGGCCGACTCTCCGTCAAGCCGGCCGCGGAGAAGCTGTACGCCGATCTGGAATTTGCGGTCACCGACCCAGCGTCGCGCAAGATCGAGCACGTCCTGGTAGTCGCGCGCACGGTCAAGCAGCCGGTTGAACTCGGCGGCGAGCTCGGTGCGCGGTGGCGGCGGATCGAAGAAGCCGGCGCTCAACACGCCGTCGAGCAGTCCCGGCCGGCGCGCCAACAGATCGGCAAGCCGCGGGCCTGCGGCCATGATCTCGGCGATGATCTCGAGCAGGGCCTCATTATTGTAAAGCAGCGAGAAGAGCTGGACCCCCGCCGGCAGCCGCGCCAGGAATTGGTCGAAGCGGATGAACGCCGTATCCGGATTGGCCGATGCACCGAAGGCGCGCAGCAGAGCCGGGACCAGCTCGGTAAGCAGCTCGCGGGCCCGTTGGCTGCGTGTCGCGCGACAGCGGCCGTGGTGCCAGCCGCGAATGAGCTCGGCCACCGCGGGCGCATCGGCGAAGCCGAGTCCGGAGAGCGTCTTCAGCGTCTCCGGATCATCCTCGCTTCCCGTGAAGACGAGGTTGCCTGATCCCGCCAAGCTGGGCGCTTCTTCGAAAAGCGACGCATAGCGGCTCTCGACGATACCCAGCTGGCGGAGGAGTTCGCGGGTGAAAGCATCGGCCGACGCGAAGCCGAGGAAGGCGGCGAGGCGGGCGATTCCGGCGTCGTCGGAAGGGAGCGTATGGGTCTGCGCGTCATCGACCATCTGCAGCCGATGCTCGACACGGCGGAGGAAACGATAGGTGGCGGCGAGATCGGTTGCCGCGGCGGCGGCGATGCGGCCCGATTTCGCCAGCGCTTCGAGCGCGGCGCAGGTTGCTGATTGCCGCAATTCCGGAAGCCGGCCGCCCCAGATCAGCTGCTGCGTCTGGGCGAAGAATTCGATCTCTCGGATGCCGCCGCGTCCGAGCTTGATGTCATGCCCGGCGACCGCGATGCGGCTTCCACCATGATGGGCATTGATCTGGCGCTTGATCGAATGGATATCCTCGATCGCCGCGAAATCGAGGTGCTTGCGCCAGAGAAATGGCCGCAGCTCGGCGAGGAAAGCCTCGCCCGCAGCAAGGTCGCCGGCAACGGGGCGCGCTTTGATGAAGGCGGCGCGCTCCCAGTTCTGCCCGGCGCTCTCGTAGTAGGTCAGAGCGGCCATGACCGAGAGTGCGGGGGGCGTCGAGCCAGGATCGGGACGCAGCCGCAGATCTGTGCGGAATACATACCCATCGGCCGTCCGCTCCTGCATCATCCGCACCAGCTCCTGCGCCAGCCGCGAGAAGAAGCGGGCGGGATCGTGCCGTCCGCGGTAGTGCGCTTTTTCGGCGTCGTAGAGCACGATCAGATCGATATCGCTGGAATAGTTGAGCTCGCGCGCACCGAGCTTGCCCATGCCAAGGATAATGAGACCACTCGCGTGATCCGGCTGTTGCGGGTCGACGGGCGCGGTCTCTCCGCTGCTCGCCGCCGCGGAGAGCAGATGACGTGCGGCGGCGGAAAGTGCCGTGTCGGCGAAGCGGCTGAGCGCCCCGGTCACCCGTTCGAGCGACCACCATTCGGCAATGTCCGCGACGGCCACCAGGAGCGCCACGCGCCGCTTGGCCACTCGAAGTGCCCGCATCACGCCCGATCGATCGGTAGCGGCTGTCAGATCACGATTGAGCGCATCTTCGACTTCAGCGAAAGTACCGTCAGGCCCCTCCTGCAGGAGTTGCCTCAGGAGGTCGGGTTCTCTGAGACAGCATTGGGTCAGGAATGGGCTGTTGCCGAAGAGAGAGGCAAGCAGCCGGATACCGGTTTGATCGTCAGCGAGATCGCGCATGAACGCAGCCAGACGAGGCTCATCGATCTCTTCCGCGGCCTCGCGCCAGCGCTCGAATCCGAGCTGTGCCTGGTGGCGGTCGCCTGGTGGCGGCAGGTTTGCGTAGGCGGAGGGCGACAATAACAAAGCGCACCTTGATCAAGGGTCGCAGCGGCCGAGCCGCGAGACTGCGCGGCGCTCCCGCCGGGGTCAAGCACGGCATCCGCGAGGTGCCGCGATGACGCGCCGAGTTGCCGGGCTGGCTCTGCGCGTGCTTGCCGGTGTCGCCGCCACTTTGGCGCTGCTGGCGGGCTTCGTGGTCTGGCGGCTCTCTGCCGGACCGCTCTCGCTTGACGCGCTCACGCCCTATGTGGCGCGTTCGATTGCACCGCCCGAGGCCGGGCTTGTCGCGCGAGTCGACCATACGCTCCTCAGCCTTGGGCCGGGTGGGACCCTCGAGATCCTCGCCCGCGGCGTTCACTTCGCGCGGCAGGACGGGGGTGCCGAACTCTCCCTGCCCGAACTTGCGATGGGGTTCAGCCCCGGTGCCGCCTTGCGCGGTGTGCTCGCGCCGACGCTCATCGTTCTCGACGGGCCGGAACTACGGCTGGAGCGCTCGGCCGACGGCACGTTCCGTCTGGACCTCGGCGCAACCGGCGCGGAAGTCGGCGATTGGACCCGGGCCTTGTTGAAGGATCTTGCCTCGCCGCCAACTGGACGGGGACCCCTCGGCTACCTCAATGAGGTAGCGATCCGGCATGCAGCCCTCACCGTCGACGACCGGGCGCTCGGGGTCGCTTGGCACGCCGAACGGGCGGATGCGATCCTCACCCGTGGCGCGCGCGCCATGTCGGGCAAGGTTGCGCTGATCGCCATCGAACCTGGCGGCGTCGAGGCCGAGCTGCGCGGCGGCTTCACGTTGGCCTATGGCGAGAACCGACTTGCGGCGCGGGTGAGCTTCACCGGGCTCAAACCGGCGCTGTTCGCCGATGCAGCGCCCAGTCTGGCGCCGCTCCGTGCGCTGAATTTGCCGCTCTCGGGAGAGGTACGCCTCGCCCTCGATACCGCCACGCTGCGCATCAGCGGGGCAGGGTGCAATCTTACCTTCGGGGCCGGTGCATTGGTCCATCCGGCACTGGAAGGAGGTCAGCTCGCGATAGCGTCCGGTGAGCTGCGCGCCGAGTATGATCCGCAGGCTGGCCGTGTGAGCATAGAGCGGCTTGGCGTCGACCTCGGGGGACCGCGCGCCGAGCTTAGCGGCACCGTCGCTGGGGTGGGGGCCGGCATCCTGGCAGGCGCGTGGCCCCGGGCGGTCGACGTTGCCGGCGACTTACGCCTAAGCAAGGTTCCCGCGGACTCGCTGGCCGGGTACTGGCCAGAGCAGCTCTCGCCCCATTCGCGCGAATGGGTCACCCAGCATATCCATGATGGCCTCGTCACCGAAGCCGATGCCCGGTTCGGCGCCCATGTCGACCTTGATCCTGACGCGTCGAAGCCGGTGCGCGTCGACACCTTCGCCGGGACGTTCGCCTATCGCGGCCTTACCGTCGATTATTTCAAGCCGCTTGAGCCTCTGCGCGGTGTCGACGGCACGGCGACCTTCGACCGCGCCCATCTCGATCTCGTGCCGAGCTCCGGCCGGGTGAAAGGAGTCCAGCTCACCGGCGGTGCCGCGAAGCTGACCCAGCTCGATACAAATGACGAGCAGATCGCCATGGAGTTTGGCGTCAAGGGACCGCTTCGCGACGTGCTGCAAGTGCTCGATTCAAAACCGCTGGAATAGCGCATGCCCTTGCCGTCGATCCGGCGCGGGTGGCCGGCGAGGTGGACGGGCGCCTCCGATTCGCCTTTCCGCTCAAGCACGATCTCACGCTTGCCTTGGTCGATTTCGGCGCGGATGCGCGCTTGAGCGGGGTCGCCGTGGGACAGGTGATGGCTGGACGCGACCTCAGCGCCGGCGAGCTTCACCTCAAGCTCGACCGCAAGGAGCTCCTGCTCGACGGCACGGCTCAGCTTGACGGCGTGCCGGCGCGGCTCAGCTGGACGCAAAGCTTGCAGAAGAACGGCCCGCGCGCGCGCTATACCGTGCAGGCGCAGCTCGATGACGCCCAGCGGCAAAAGCTCGGGCTCGCCGTTCCGGTCGGCACCATGGCGGGGCCCGTGGGCGTCGACGCCACCTACACGCTTGTCTCGCTGGAACGCGCAACGGCCCGCATCGCCCTCGATTTTCGCGATGCGGCACTTTCTCTTGCGCAACTTGCCTGGCGCAAGCCGGCCGGCGTGCCCGCGCAGGGAAGGCTCGACCTCGATCTCATCGACGGCCATATCCGCGCGGTTCGGCAGGCGACGATCAAAGGCGGCGGCTTCGATGCGCAGCTTGCGATCACGCTTGATCCAGCGGGCCACCTTCAGCGCATGGACGTGCCTCGCCTCATCGCCGGTGAGACCGACCTCGCCGCCACGGCGACGCGCGGCGCGGATGGCGGCTGGCGCGTGGCGTTGAAGGGGCTGAGCCTCGATGCGAGCGGCCTGATGGATAGTCTCGGCCGGGCCCAGAGCGACGATCAGCCCGGACCGCCGCTTGCCATCGAGGCGGCGCTCGATCGCGTGATTCTCGGTCCGAAGCGCGAAGCACGGGCTTTTCATGGACAACTCGTCAGCGACGGTGTCCGTTGGCGGTCGATCAGCTTTGATGCGACCATGTTCGGCAACGGCAAGGCCAGCCTGCGCTTCGGTCAGGCGGCGGGCGGCCACAGTTTCCGGCTCACCACCGATGACATGGGCGCGCTGCTGCGCCTCTTCGACATCTCCGGCAATGTCCAAGGCGGCAAACTCGAGGTCGCGGGAGAGATCGAGGATACTGCTCGCCGCCGGCTCCTGCGCGGCACCGCAAAGGGCGCCGATTATCGCATCGTCAATGCCCCAGCGTTCGCTCGGCTGCTCTCCGTAGCTTCGCTTTCCGGCATCGGGGCACTGCTGTCCGGTGAGGGCATACCCTTCTCCCAGCTCACAGGCGACTTCACCTTCGCCGACGGCACGCTCGAGGTGAAGGGCCTGCGCGCCTATGGCGGGGCGCTGGGCATCAAGGCGGACGGGGTCTATGACCTGACCCGGGATGCGCTCGACGTCGCCGGCACGCTGGTGCCGGCCTATACGCTGAACAGCGTGCTGGGCGATATTCCCGTGTTAGGACCGCTGATCACCGGCGGCGAGGGCGAGGGAATCTTCGCCGCCAATTTTCGCGTCGCGGGCCCGGCCGCCGACCCCAAGGTGACGGTCAATCCGTTGAGCGCACTCGCGCCGGGTGTATTGCGCAAGCTCTTTCTGTTCGACGCGCCCGAACCGTCCCCGCTCCCGGCCAGCGGAGGCGAGGTTGCGAAATAAAGCGCTTCAGACCGCGCGCACGAGGGCGTGCCGCTTTTTGCCCGCCGAAAGCTTGATCGTCCCCTCGCCGGTGAGGTCGGCAAGACCGGCCGATTGGAGTTCCGATGCGACGGCGTGATCGTTGATCCGCGCGCCGCCCTGCTTGATGAGGCGTCGCGCCTCGCTCTTCGACGCGGCGAGGCCGCTGCGCGCGAGGAGATCGATCACCGCGATGCCTCGCTCGAGTTCCGCCCGTGGCAGCTCGAGGCTCGGCAGCTCCTCGCCGATCCCTCCTTCGGAGAAGACGCGCCGCGCCGTCTCGGCCGCGCCGAGCGCCGCGTCACGCCCATGGCAGAGCGCTGTGGCCTCGGTGGCGAGCACCACCTTCGCCTGATTGATGTCGCCGCCCTCCAAGCTCTCGAGTCGGGCGATCTCGTCGAGCGGAAGATCGGTGAAGAGGCGAAGGAAGCGACCGACATCGGCGTCTTCGGTGTTGCGCCAGAACTGCCAGTAGTCGTAAGGGCTCATGCGGTGCGCAGCGAGCCAGACGGCACCCTGCGCGGTTTTCCCCATCTTGGCGCCCGAGGCGGTGGTGATTAGCGGCGAGGTAAGGCCGAAGAGCGCGCGGTTCTCCACCCGCCGCGCCAGCTCGGCCCCCATCACGATGTTTCCCCATTGATCGGAGCCGCCCATCTGCAGCGCGCAATCGTAGCGCCGCGCCAGCTCGAGGAAGTCGTAGGACTGCAGGACCATATAGTTGAACTCGAGGAAGCTCAGCGGCTGTTCGCGCTCGAGCCTGAGTCGGACGCTGTCCTGGGTCAGCATGCGATTGACCGAGAAATGGCGGCCGATGTCGCGCAGGAAGGGGATATAGGCGAGCCGATCGAGCCACTCCGAATTGTCGACCATGATCGCGTCCGTCGGTCCGTCGCCGAAGTGCAGGAAGCGACCGAAGATGCCGCGGATATGCGCCATGTTGGCTGCGATCTCTGCGTCACCGAGCAGGCGGCGCATCTCGTCCTTCCCCGAGGGGTCGCCGACTTTGGTGGTGCCGCCGCCCATGAGCACGATCGGCCGGTTGCCGCAGCGCTGCCAGAGCCGCAGCATCATGATCGAGACGAGATTACCGATGTGAAGGCTGTCCGCGGTACAATCATAGCCGACATAGGCGACCACGGGGCCGGCGCCGAGGCGCGCCTCGAGCCCACCTCGGTCGGTGACCTGATGGATGTAGCCGCGCGCTTCAGCAGCGGCGAGAAAGGATGAGCGGGCGGTGGGCATCGACGATAGGCCGGATATTTCTGCGAGCGGCCCCTCTAGCACAATCACGACTGCCGCGCCATGAGCCGACGGATCCATCGTGCCATCGGCCTGATGAGCGGCACCTCGCTCGATGGCGTCGACGTCGCCTTCATCGAGACCGATGGCGAGGAGCGCGTGCTGGCCGGTCCTGCGCGGACCGTGCCCTACGATGAGAGCTTTCGGGCGCGGTTACGCTCCGTGCTCGGCGGGCAGGGGCCCGTCGCCGCGGTCGAACGCGAGCTCACTCTTGCGCATGCGGCCGCGGTTCGCGCCTTCGCCGAAGACCATGCGATCGGTCCGCTGGAGGTCGTTGGGTTTCATGGGCACACCATTCTCCACCGGCCCGATCAGCGCCGGACCTGGCAGATCGGTGACGGGGCATTGCTGGCGAGCCTCACCGGAATCCCCGTCGTGGCGGATTTTCGCTCGGCCGATGTCGCGGCAGGCGGCGAGGGCGCTCCCTTCGCGCCCCTTTATCATGCGGCTCTGGCCGTGGCGCTGGAAAAGCCGCTCGCTGTCCTCAACTTGGGCGGCGTCGGCAATGTCACCTGGATCGGCCCGGATCCCGCAGAAATTCTCGCTTTCGACACTGGGCCCGCGAATGCCCTCATTGACGATTGGGCGCTCGACCATATCGGTGCGCCGTTCGACCGCGACGGTGCTCTTGCACGCGCAGGCAAGATCGATCAGGCGCATCTAAAACGCTTCCTGACCCACCCATATTTCGCGCGCCGTCCACCCAAATCGCTCGACCGTGATGATTTCACCGGTTACGTGCCTCGTGCGCTCGGCGCAGCGGATGGCGCCGCGACGCTTACCGCGATGAGCGCGTCGGCCGTCGCTCGCGCGGTCGAGCATCTGCCGGCGCCGCCTCGACGCTGGCTGGTCACCGGTGGCGGGCGGCACAATCCAGCACTCATGGCTGAACTGGCGCGGCATCTCGGAGTGCCGGTCGAACCGGTCGAGGCCGCGGGCTGGAACGGCGATGCACTCGAGGCCCAGGCCTTCGCCTACCTGGCGGTGCGCTCGCTCCGTGGCCTGCCGCTCAGCCTGCCGGGCACGACGGGAGTTCCCACACCGATGGCGGGAGGACGGCATTTCCCTGCGCCGCCTCTCGGGATTCCTTGAAAGCTGAGGTTAACCAACCGTTTCCGCTTTGCTGCCAGGATTGCGGCTGATCTGAACGGGGAACCCGCATCGTGGCCGACCAGCAGGCCGAGCCGAGCGGCGGTGGCAAGCCGCCAATCGTGCTGGGCGAGCGTTTCGAGATTCACCCGGACCGACCGCTGGCGGACCTGCGGTCGCCGAACGCGGCCGGGTTCGAGGCGGTCGATCGCGATCGTCCGACGGTGAGCCTGTTCGGCCTGGTCTGCGACGCCGAGCTGCCGCCGCGGCTCGACGTGCTGGCGGCGCTGCATGGGCTGCGTGCCGAAGCGCTGCTGGTGCCGCATGACTGGGGGGTGATCGACTGGCCCGCGACAGGCCGCCGGCACTTCGCAGTGATTTTTGATCGGCCTACCGGTGCCCGGCTCGTCCAGTCGATGACGCAGACCATCGAGCCGATGCACGAAGACGAGCTCATCCACCACGTGCTGCCGCCGCTGGTCGCATCCCTGCGCGAACTCTTCACGGCCGGCTTCACTCATCGGGCTATCCGCCCGACGAACCTCTTCTGGCGCGATGCCGCGCATCGCGCGCTTGTATTCGGTGAAAGCATAAGCTCGCCGCCTGCCGTGCTCCAGCCGGTCGTATGCGAGACGATCGAGAGCGCGATGGCCTCGCCGGCCGGGCGCGGCAACGGCACGCCTTCTGAGGATCTCTATTCCCTCGGCGTTACCATCACTTTCCTGCTGTTCGGCCGCAACCTGACCGCTTCGCTGAGCGATGAGCAGCTGCTGGCCGAGAAGATCGGCCGCGGCTCCTATTACGCCCTCCTGCGCGGCGAGCGGCTCGGCGGGGCGATCGTCGAGGCGTTGCGCGGCCTGCTCACCGACGACCCGCGCGAGCGCTGGAACGTCCAGGACCTCGAGATGTGGCTCGAGGGTCGGCGTCTCTCGCCCAAGCAGCCAGCCTTGGTGAAACGCGCCGCACGCCCCTTCGAATTTGCCGGTCACTCCTTTTATACGGCGCGGGCGCTTGCCTATGCCTTTTCGCGCGACCCGGCCTCCGCTGCCCGGACCCTCAAGGCGCCTGACTTCGAGATCTGGATGCAGCGGAGCCTTTGCGACGAAGAGCGCTCCAAGATGCTCGCCGCGGCGCTTGCCGAAGGCAACGACGTCGGAGTGACCGGTCATGACGAGCGGCTCGTCGCGCGGGTCTGTATCGCGCTCGATCCGGCGGCGCCGATCCGTTACAAGGGCTTCGCTGCGGCGATCGACGGCTTCGGTGCCGCACTTGTCGCAGCCTTTCGCGGCCGCGGCGCTGTGCAGCAGATCGCCGAAGCGATGAGCGGCCGGCTGCCGCAGTTCTGGTTCTCGGTGCAGGCCGGGCTGAAACCGGAGCTCGTGCCGATCCTGAAAACGTTCGAACGCCTGCGGCTCCATCTCGAGGATCGTCGTCCGGGCTTTGGCATCGAGCGCATCGTCTACGAGACGAATCCGCAGCTTCATTGCCTCTCGCCGGCGATCGAGGCCGAGTACGTCGTTGAAGCGGGCGACGTATTGGCTGCCCTTGAGCGTGTCTCGGAGAAGCGCACGGGGGACGAGTTCCAGGTCGACCGCCATCTCGCCGCCTTTATCGCCACCCGCTACCGCTCCTCGGGCACCGACTGGATCGAGGCTCTTCACAACGTGGATTCGTCGCAGCGCGCTCTCGGCGCACTCTACCTGCTGGCGCGCCTCCAGTCCTTCAAAGGGCCGCCCGCCGTGCCTGCCCTGGCACAGCGTCTCGGACGGCAGCTCTCGCTGGTCGTCGATCGCTATCACAACCGCACCCGGCGCAAGCGGCTGAAGACGGAACTGCCCAAGATCATCGCCAAGGGCAATCTGGGCGATCTGCTGACCTTCATCGACAACGCGGCCGATCGGGTCCGCGACCTGCAAGGATTTCAGCAGGCGGTTCGCGATTACGCCACCATCGACCGCGAGCTCGACCTCCTGCATCTCGACGCGCCGCGGCGACCGGAAAGGGCGGCCGAGCTCGGCGCGCGTTATGCGGCGATGGCGGCAAGCTTTGTTGCGTGGCTGATCGCTCTCTCGGTCATCGTGACGATGAGCTGAGCCATGGCGCGCAGCACGACGGCCAAGACACCCACCAAATCGCCCGGCGGCAAAGCTCTTGGCCGGGGGGCTGGCGGAAGGCGCGCTCGGCGGGGCGGGGCCGCCCTCAGCCTCGCCGTCCTTGCCATTCTCGGCTTGGCGCTCGCGGCCCTGCCGCTCTGCATCCTCGTGCTCGGCGGTACACTGCCGACGGCGGTGGCTGCGGTAGTCGACCGGCACCGCGCCCGCTATCTCGCCCGGACGGTCGGCGCCATGAACCTTGCCGGCGTGTTGCCGGGGGCATTGCGACTGTGGGAGGCCGGCATCAGCTTCAGCAGCCTGGAGCAGGTGATCGACAGTCCTTACAACTGGCTCGTCATGTATGGTGCCGCGGCGGTCGGTTGGATGCTCTATTTCTGCGTTCCGCCGGTTGTAGGCATGGTGCTCGACGTGAAGGTCGACGAGACGAAGCGGCGGCTCGAGGCGCGGGCCAAGACGCTGGTCGAGGAGTGGGGCGAGGAAGTGACCGGGCGAAAGAGCTAGCGCGCCTCGCCCGGGAGCAGCCGGCGGTCCATCGCCGCAGCCTTGATTGCCTTCTGCAACTTCTCGAACGCGCGTACCTCGATCTGCCGCACTCGCTCGCGCGAGATGCCATATTTCTGCGAGAGATCCTCGAGCGTGGTCGGCACGTCGCGCAGCCGGCGCTCCGCCAGGATGTCGCGCTCGCGCGGCGTCAGATGTGACAGCGCTCCCCGTAGCAGATCGCGGCGCAGACCCAGCTCCTGCCGCTCGCCAAGGCTGGTCTCCTGGTCCTCGACATCGTCGACGAGCCAATCCTGCCATTCGCCCTCGCCGTCACTGCGCAGCGGGGCGTTCAGCGAGTGATCGGGGGCGGCCAGGCGCCGGTTCATGCTCACCACGTCCGCCTCGGGTACGCCGAGTTCGGTGGCGATCTTGCGAACGTTCTCGGGCGACAGGTCGCCGTCGTCGATCGCCTGAAGCTGGCCCTTCAGCTTGCGCAGGTTGAAGAAGAGCTTCTTTTGCGCCGCCGTGGTCCCCATCTTCACCAGCGACCACGAGTGCAGGATGTATTCCTGAATCGAGGCGCGGATCCACCACATGGCATAGGTGGCGAGCCGAAAGCCGCGATCGGGATCGAAGCGCTTCACCGCCTGCATCATCCCGACATTACCTTCGGAGATGAGTTCCGAGAGCGGCAGGCCGTAACCGCGATAGCCCATGGCGATCTTCGCGACGAGGCGGAGATGGCTGGTGACCAGTCGATGAGCCGCGTCGGGGTCGCCATGCTCCCGCCAGCGCTTGGCGAGCATGTACTCCTCTTCCGGCTGCAACATTGGGAATTTGCGGATCTCCTGGAGATACCGCGACAAATTCCCTTCAGAAGAGATGCTGGGCAGGGCGTGGGTGGTTGCCGTTGCCATCCGCTTCCTCGGCTCCGCGGCCCGCGAGCATTGCGCCCCGGTATGCCGCAGTGCAACATCATCCTAGACCAGGGCCGCCGCCTTGTCCAATTTAGATACGTTCCAAAAGGCGGATCAAGTCTGCGATATCCGCCGGCAAGTCGCTGGAAAACTGAACGTATTCGCCCGTTGCGGGATGCCGGAACCCGAGCAGGACGGCGTGCAGAGCCTGTCGCGGCAAGGCGGCGATGGCATCACGATGCGCGGCCGGCACGCCGCGTAATCGGCCGGGGCTGCGCGGATTGCCATAGGTGCGATCGCCAATCAGGGGATGGCCGTGCTCGGTCATGTGAACCCGAATCTGATGCGTCCGGCCGGTGGCGAGACGGCATTCGACCAGCGCGGCTGCATCCTTGAAAGTGCGCAGCACGCGGTACCGCGTGACCGCTGCTTTGCCGCCCTCCCGCAGCACCGCCATCTTTTTGCGGTTTCGCGGCGACCGGCCGATGCGGGTAGCGATCTCGCCCTCCCGCGGCTGCGGCACGCCCCAGACCACCGCGTGGTAGGCGCGGTGGATGCGGTGCGCCGCGAAATCGGCCGCGAGACGCGCCTGGGCAAGCTCGTTCTTGGCGATCACCATCAGACCGCTCGTATCCTTGTCGAGGCGATGCACGATCCCGGGCCGTCGGACCCCACCGATTCCGGCGAGGCTCTCACCGCAATGAGCGAGGAGCGCGTTGACCAGCGTGCGATCGGGGTTGCCGGGTGCCGGGTGGACAACAAGTCCGACCGGCTTGTCGAGCACCAGCAAATGCGCGTCCTCATAGACGATTGCCAGCTCCATCGCCTGCGGGAGCGGCTTGTCGGCGACGGGAGCGGGAAGGGCGAGTTCGAAGGTCTGGCCCGGTTTGACCCTCAACGAGGGGTCCGTTATCGTCGCTCCCTCCATGGTCACCCGCCCCGCCTCGACGAGATGCTTCAAGCGGGTGCGCGACATCTCCACAAGCCGCGTCGCCAGCAGACGGTCGAGACGCTCGCCGGCGTCGCCGGGCTCGACGGTCACGCGCGTCACCGACGCGTCGGAAGCGGATGGCTCGATCATTACGCTAGAGTGACGGGAAGCATGCGGGCTCTCAAGGTCCTGGTAGTCGTCATGGGGATGATGCTGGTTGGCGGGACCGCCGCCCTGATCATCGCCGTTATCGAGCGCGCAAGCCATCGCGTGGCGGTGCCGGCCGTCGTGCAGCCAGGCCGTGGCTTCGATCACGCGGTCGTCGACCTTCCTTCCGGCGCCCACCTGCTTGGGACGGAGGCCGTCGGCGACCGGCTTGTCCTGCGCATCGCCTTGGCAGGCGGCGGAGAGGAGCTCATCCTGGTCGACCCGCGCAACGGGGCAAGGCTCGGCACGATCGAGCTGCGCGCCGAACAAAGCGGGCCGGGCAAGCCATGAACTTTCGCAGCGACAACGTCACCGGCATCGCGCCCGAGATCCTGGCGGCTATTGCCGCGGTGAATGCCGGCCCGGCGCCTTCCTATGGCGAGGACGAAATCACCGGGCGCCTCGGGCGGCGCGTCGCCGAGCTCTTCGAGCATGAGGTGGCGGTGTTCCCGGTGGCCACCGGCACTGCCGCGAACGCGCTTGCGCTGGCGACGCTGACGCCCCCCTGGGGCGCAATCTACTGCCACGAAGCCGCGCATATCCAGAGCGACGAGTGCGGCGCGCCGGAGTTCTTCGCGGCCGGCGCCAAGCTGCTGCCGCTTGCCGGTGAGGATGCCAAGCTCATGCCAGCGACGGTCGAGGCGGCGCTGCTCGAGCGCGGCGTGGTTCACCATGTCCAGCCTTCCGCCCTCAGCATCAGCCAGGCGACCGAGGCCGGCACGCTCTACCGGCCAGCCGAGATCGCGGCACTGGGGGCGCTGGCGCGTCGCCGCGGCCTCGCGCTCCACATGGATGGCGCGCGCTTCGCCAATGCCGTGGCCGCACTCGGCTGCACCCCGGCCGAGCTGAGCTGGCGCTCCGGCGTCGACGTTCTGTCGCTTGGTGCCACCAAGAACGGCGCGCTCGCTGCCGAGGCGGTCGTATTCTTCGACCCGGCCAGAGCCGCCGATTTCGCTTTCCGCCGGAAGCGGGGTGGCCATCTCTTTTCGAAGATGCGTTTCCTCTCGGTCCAGCTCGACGCCTACCTTGCCGACGGGCTGTGGCTGCGCCATGCGGCGCATGCGAACCGCCTGGCTTCGCGCCTCTCGGCGGGGCTCACTGCGCTGCCAGATGCCCGGTTGCGGCATCCGACCGAGGCGAACGAGGTCTTCGTCGAACTGCCCGAGAGGGTGATCGACGCATTCTCCCGGGCTGGATTCGGCTTCTATCGCTGGGGCGGCGGAGTTTCGAACTGCCTGCGCTTCGTCACCGCCTTCGATACGCGCGAGAGCGATGTCGAACGGCTGATCGCGGTCGCGCGCGCCACCTGATCGTCGACTCCAGCTGGCAAGGATTCATAAACCAAGCGCCAAGCGTCGTCGGACTCGACCGTGGGACGGGCGAGTTTCCGTTTCGGCATCCGATCGAATCGGCGTCGAAGGCGCCATGAGCAATCTCTCGAGCGCCTCCGAGGCGCCTGGCGCGCTCTTGCTGCCACGAAACCGCAAAAAATTTCGCCGCGACCTGAATTTTCCCTTGCGTCTCCGCGTTTTGAGCGTATCTATGCAAATCACGACGCACTCGCACGTGCCTATGGCCCTCGTGGTTATGCAACGACGTAACGCGTCCTTTTTGGCAGAGCCGGTCGAGGTGGACCGGTCCCGAGAGGGAGGTCGATATGGTTGCAATCGCACTCAGGGCCGCGGCGCCCTGGCCTGACGAGACACCCCGCTTCATCAGGGCCGCTCGCGGCAGCGGTGGTCGGGGCGCCAACGAACCAAGTAGTCAGATCTGAGCAGCCTGGTCCAGGTCACGGCGGATTGCCCCCGTGCACGGACGGAAGCTTCGCTCCACCGCCCCCCGATAGGGGGGCAGCGGTCGAGCGCGCCGGCAAGATGAGCTGCCGACGCGCCCTCTGACGACAGGATACCCAGCCGAAATGAAGAAGAAGATTGATCGCAAGATCGAGCGTAACCGCAAGATCGAGAAATTCCTCGCCGAGAAGCAGCCTGAGACGCCGTGCCTCATCCTCGACCTCGAGGTGGTGGCGGAGGCCTATCAGCTGCTGCGGACCTACATGCCGATCGCGAAGGTGTTCTACGCCGTGAAGGCCAATCCCGTCGTCGAGGTCGTCGACCTGCTGCGCGGCCTGGGTTCGGCCTTCGACGTGGCGAGCCGGGGCGAGGTCGATCTCTGTCTCGGTCTCGGCGTCACCGCCGATCGGATTTCGTTCGGCAACACCATCAAGAAGGAGCGCGACATCGCGTACGCCTATGAAAAGGGCGTGCGGCTCTTCGCTTTCGACAGCGAAGGCGAGCTGGAGAAGCTGGCACGCTCGGCGCCGGGCGCTCGGGTGTTTTGCCGCATCCTGGTCGAAGGCGAGGGCGCGGAATGGCCGCTGTCGCGGAAGTTCGGCTGTTCGCCGGAGATGGCGGTGGAGCTGCTGCGCCGTGCGAAGGCTGCCGGCCTTGATCCTTACGGCGTCTCCTTCCATGTCGGGTCGCAGCAGACCAATCTCGAACAGTGGGACAGCGCGGTCGGCCGGGCTGCGGCGATGTTCTCGCTGCTGGCCGAGACGGACATCAATCTGCGCATGGTCAATATCGGCGGTGGCTTTCCGGCGCATTACCGCGGCGACGTGCTCGGTGTTGAGCGCTATGCCCAGGCGGTCATGGCGGCGATCACCCGGCATTTCGGCAACGATCTGCCGGAGATCATCGTCGAGCCCGGGCGCTCGATCGTCGGCGATGCCGGCGTGATCCAGAGCGAGGTGGTGCTGATCTCGCGCAAATCCTTCGGCGACGAGAAGCGCTGGGTCTATCTCGATGTCGGTAAGTTCAACGGGCTGACCGAGACGATGGACGAGAGCATCAAGTACCGTATCCGCACGCCGGCGGAGGGTGGTCCGGCCGGGCCGGTCGTGCTCGCAGGACCGACGTGCGACAGCGCCGATATCCTCTACGAGAAAACCGCCTACCGGCTTCCCGTGGGGCTCAAGGTCGGCGACAAGGTGCAGATCCTGTCGACCGGCGCATACACGTCGAGCTACGCCTCGGTGGGCTTCAACGGCTTTGCGCCGATCAAGACCTACTGCATCTGAGCGAAGGCGGGCAGTGATCGGGCGGTGCGGTCGGAAGGCCGCGCCGCTGTTACTTCGCTGAGCAGCTTCTGCTGCATGGCGGCGATGAAGGTCGGAAAGTCCTTTACCTCCATCAGGAATCCGCCGGGCCCGCCGACGACGTACTGGTCGTAGTAGCTGTCGAGCCACGGTTCGGTCTTGAGGATGGCGAGGCCGTTGATCGTGGTCCCTTTGGCCAGCAGCCTGTCCCGGACCTCACGAGGAGACGGACCGATATTGGCCATGCCGTCGCCGGAAACATCGATGACCCGGCGCGCCGGCTGATCGGGGACCCGCGCCAGCGCCCTGTCCGCGGCGATGAGAGCGTCGCCAATGGCCGTCAGCCCATTCGAGCTGCGCGGGGTCGCGCGCACCGCGGCGGCGAAGCGATGGGCGCTTGCGGCGTCGTCAACCCGCGTCCAGTCGACGGTAACGACCTGCTTGTCCCGGTCCGACCATTCCATCACCAGCACGTCGATGGCGCCATTCCGGCCCGAGCGGATCGCATCGACGAGCTGGGGCGTCTCGAAGGCGCGGGCTATCCCCTCATGCTGGAGTGCGTACTCCCCGGCATCGACGCTTTCCGAGACGTCCACCGCCAGGACCAAGGCGAGATCCACCGGAGCGGCGTGAACCGCCGTCGGGACGAAAATCAGGCAGGCGATGAGGGTGAGAGCGAGCGAGCGTATGACAGGCATGGCGTTTCCCCGGGCCGGGCTTCCGGGAAGATACTATGGCCGCCGAGTCGGGCCTTTCTAGGGCGCAGCCGCGAAACGGCTGCCCCAGAGCGCATCGACCACGAGGGTCGCCACCAAGGCCGCGGCGACGCTGAGCCCGCCGATCACCAGGGGCTGGGCGACCGCGGTATCGGTGCTGCCGAAGGAGGCGGCGAGCAGCAGGATGGCGAGCGCAAGACGAACCATACCGACGCTAACGCCGGATGGCGCGCCGACCGTTCATTGAAGGGCCGCCTCGACCGGCTTGGGCCGCCCGATCAAGCGGGCCCGCGCCTGGTCGTCGAGGCCGGAGGGCAGCGGCGCGGCCGGCACGCCGACCCAGGCCGCGATATCGGCAGCTGGCGTCCCTCCATGTAAATCGCGCAATAGCATGTGATAGCCCTGCGGATAGAGCGCGATGCGCTGGCGCTCACGGTCGCGGCCCGGCAGGGTCGCGACGAAACGGGCCACCGCAGCACGCGGCACGATCTCGTCACGGTCGCCATAGAGCAGAAAGAGACGCGAGTCGAGAGCCGGTGCCGCGGAAAGCGCTGCGCTCATGAGATCGACCAAGCCGTTGATCGTATCGGCGCGCGTCTGCTTGATCACCAGCGGGTCGGCGCTGTAGGCCCGCAGCATCGGCAGATTGTCGGATGGATGGATATGGATAGGCAGCACGCTTGCCGACCAGCGCACTCTCGGCAGAAGGTCGGCCAGCCATAGGCCGGCGCGCTCGAAGACGCTCATTGTCTGACGGCCCCAGACGGCCGGCGCCACCAGGATCACGCCGTCCACCGCCGGCGCGGCGATACCGGTCCGGCCGGAAGCGGCGAGGATGGCGATAGCGCCCCCCATGCTCTCGCCCAGGAGATAGACCGGGGTTCCGGGATACCGGCGATGCAGCAGGCGGAGCGCTGTCACCGCGTCGCTGACGAGCTGACGCCCACCGAACCAGCGGCCCCGTCCCGGTGCGCGGCCGAAGCCGCGCTGATCATAGGCGTAAGTCGCGATGCCGCTTTTGGTCCAGAGGCGCGCCGGTATGGCGAAGGCGTTCGAGTAGTCGTTGAAGCCGTGCAGCGCCAGCACGACCGCAGTCGGTTCGCCGGGCGGCAGCCAGTGCTGGAGTGGCAGGACGGCGCCATCGGCGGCGATCAGCCGGTCATCGAGGAGCTCCGGCCTCGGCAGCGTGGTAGCCGCACCGGCGAGGGCAAGCTGTGGCGGCGGAAGCTCGGCGGGAGGGAGGGCCGAAGAGCAGCCGGCAACAAGCATGGCGAGCAAACAGACAAGGGAAAAGCGCATGACGGCTCCGAGAGAAGCCGCGAGGGTCGCGCCGTCATGGTTAAGTGCAGGTAAAGACCCGGCAGCCGGAGGGGCGCGTGCGTAGCAACGAACCCGAAGGTTGCGGGCGCTGCGGCGGTGGCCTCATAATTGACCTTACCCATCGCCACATGCAGCCAGGAGACGAGGTGGAAATGAGATCGGCATTGGTTGTGACCGCACTTGCTCTGCTGGGGGCCGCGCTGGCCTGTTCCGGACACAGCGCTGAGGCCGCTGCGAAGACGCCGCCCGCTTGCGCCGCGATCACCTTCCGACCGGTGCCGTCGGGCTTGTCGGATGGCGAGCAGAACGCCGGACTCTACAAATCGCGCTTCGGCCGGATCGAGGTGATGGCGACGGTGAAGAGCGGCGAGCCCGTCAACTACTTCGTCGAGGTCAACGACAAGCCGCCGGCCAAGATCAGCGGCGCCGTGCCTGCCAGCGTCTCGGCCTGCGCGAAAGCGAAGCGGCTGGGCGCTGTCGGCAACCCGCCGGAGCAGTGCCTGGGCGACAAGCTGGCGGTGCTGATCGAGCATAGCGGCGAGCGTCGCTACGTCCTGCTCTATGCGCATCGCGCCGGGGAATGGCATTTCTGCAGCGCCGGAGGCGCCTAGAGCGGGATTCCTCGAGTGCGAGCGTCAGATGAAGCGGCTCACCGACGCCATTCGGTCAGGCGCAAATGGCGGCTGATAAGCAGGCAAGCCCTAGCCGAAGGCATTAACTAAGCTGCTCGCCCATAACGGTCGGTCACGTCGCCGCCTAGGGCATGACGGGCCGATCGTTGACTGGGCTCGCTGTGCCAACTGCTCTTTGGACTCAACAATACCATGGGGCACTGCTAGTCTCGCCAAGCGATCGTCGCGCCGGAGTCCTGGCAAGGGATGGGGGCCGCAGTGGAGCGCAGCTCGCCCGTCTCGAATGTGTTCGGGTCGACCGCAAAGCCGTTCTTCTCGATTGTCATTGCGTCGGTGGAACGCACTGACACCGTTGCCACGCTTCTCGATTCGCTTCTTAGTCAGCGATTCCGGGATTTTGAGACGATCATCGTAGATCAAAATCCCGATGATCGCCTCGGCCCGGTCACGGATCGATTTCAATCCTGCTTGCCGCTGCAGCGGATCCGCCAGACCGTCCAAAACGCCTCACTTGCTCGTAATGCCGGAGCGCGGATAGCGGCAGGCGAGTGGCTCGTTTTTGCTGACGATGATTGCCATTACCATCCTGAAACCCTGTCGGATGCCGCGGCAGCCATCGAGAGCCTTCGCCCTCAAGTCCTCGCGGGTAGTATCGTCTACCAGGACGGAACAAAGCTCAGCGCCTATTTCCAGGGTCGCGGTGCGCTGACTACCTTGACGGTGCTGACGCGCCTGTTCGAGAGTTGCCTGTTTTTCAAACGCGATGCGTTCCTCAAGCTCGGCGGCTTCGATTCCGAATTTGGGCCGGGCGCGCTCTTTCACGCCTGCGAAGGTCCCGACCTGCTATACCGGTTTCTCCGCACGTGTCCTTATGGCGCAGCGTGGTTCGATGCTTCGATATACTGTTTTCATCCGCGCAAGATCCCGCCCTACGACGCTGCCGCGGTCGAACGAGGTCGGCTCTACGCTCTTGGACGCGGAGCCCTCGCCGCCACCCATCCGAATCTTGCCAATTTAACGCTGTTCGGCGCGTCTCTGGCGCGCAACTTGGCCTATGCGGCGCTCTTTGGCGGCACGCGGCGCGTATACCATCTGTCGCGCATTCGCGGCTTTTGTGAAGGCTTCAGACGCAGATATCGCCAGCAGGCGGTAAAGACTTGATGGCGGACAGCTTGCACATGACGCGCGTTCCGAACCAATTCCATTTTATCTTTGGGCTACGACCGCAGACCGAGCCATTTCACTTGATGTATTATCTGTGCCTGAAATCATGTATCGCGGTGAACCGCCCGGAACGGGTCGTATTCCACTGCTTGCATGAGCCTTGGGGACCGTACTGGGATCGGATCAGGCCTGCCCTCGATGTTCGGAGCATCGAGGCCAACGAGACGATCAGCGCCTTCGCATACGCCGATCCTGCCATGGAGCGCTATCGTTACGCCCATCTCGCGGATATCGCACGCCTCAACGTCTTGATCACGCAGGGCGGAATATACGCCGATATCGATACGTTGTTTGTTGCGCCGGTTCCCCGGGAATTCTTTGACCGTTCCTGCACGCTCGGCACGGAGCGTGCGGACTGGCGGCAAGCGGCCATACGCTCTGCGGGCGGGTCTTTGTGCAACGCATGGATCATGGCCGAGCCCGACGCGCCATTCCTAACATTGTGGCGGGATGCTTTTTGGAGCGGATTTGACGGCTCCTGGAGTACGCATAGCACGGCCCTGCCATACCGATTGAGCCGGGAAAACCCCGATACGATCACTATCGAAGCGGCCCGATCGTTCTTTCATTTCGACTGGACTGCTTCCGGAATAAGATCCCTGTTCGAGCAGAAGAAAATTCTGCCGGAGGGCGTCTGTAGCCTGCACCTTTGGGAGCACCTCTGGTGGGATAGCGCCCGGCGCGACATGTCTTGCTTTCACGCGGGGCGCTTGACGCCGGCTTACGTCCGACATGCGAATACCACCTACGCGACCTACGCGCGCCGGCATTTGCCAGAAGATGCGCCGGGTCAGGACGAGGCGACCTGGCGCAGGGAGCGGACTCTTCTCCGGCGGGAGAACATGCGTTGGGCGATCTCCGA
>Ga0134126_10000835_pt1 | contig 38869 bp, 34 predicted proteins | sample KB31752_FD_96881 | JGI IMG/M metagenome (GOLD analysis project Ga0134126, IMG submission 96881) | Terrestrial soil microbial communities with excess Nitrogen fertilizer from Kellogg Biological Station, Michigan, USA - KB3-175-2 | ecosystem: Environmental > Terrestrial > Soil > Unclassified ...
CGACCACGGCACCGCCCGGTGCATCTCGGCCAAAAACACTTCGCGGCGGGTCCGCTTGCGCTTGCCGCCGTACTCCGCGTCCGAAAAACTCAACTGCTTCATCCGAACCGTCTCCGCCAGATCGCCACTCTAGCAAAACGCCGCCACACTCGGCAGCTTGTTCAGAGAATCCCTAGGTGTGAGCTTTCAATAGGTTGTCCATCCGGCCCCGGCCGAGGAAGCTGATGTTGTCGAGACGTCAACTATCCGTGGAGGAGCCGAATGGACATCCATAACAATGCCCGCCTGACGCCGCACGGTCGAGAGCACATGGTCACCATGGTTCTCAGTGGGCAAACGCCGAAGGCCATCGGTGAAGCCGTAGGCGTTTGCCCTCGGCACGGTCCGCAAATGGGTCGAACGCTTCCAGACGGAAGGCTTGGCCAGCCTGCAGGACCGCAGCTCCCGCCCCGACAAGCTGCGCCAGTCAACGCCACAGGCCACAATAATCGTGGCATCGGTCAGGAGTTCGTCCACATCGACGATGCCTCCCGCATCGCCTTCAGCCGGGTCGTGAAGAGCGAGCGCAAGGCCTGCGTCATCACCTTCCTCGAGGCCGCTGTCGCCTACTACGCAAGCCTCGGCACCACCGTCGAACGGGTCATGACCGACAATGGCTCCTGCTACGAAGCCTTCACCTTCCGCGGCGCCTGCAAACGCCTGGGCCGGCGCCATGGTGGCTTGTGGATTGGCGACTAAAGTGCCAGCGACGCGTTGCCCATCAGCGGGAACGTAGGGATGGCCAAACAGATCGAGTTGATCCGTGTTGGTTCGGCATGCCATGAGCAGCTCCCCGCGTCGTTCGTGGAGCTCGCCCCTGCGACTGAGACCAGTGAGTGCGATACCACGGTCGAAGCCGGCGCCGCCTTGCGCAGCAGCGTCGCTAGCAAGCGATGGGTGCCATATCAATATGAGGGCCAGCACCCATCCGCCATGTCTCACGCGCGGTTTGATCGAACAACCAGGCCGGACCTCCAGCCAGCGAGCGCAGCTGCAGCCAAACAAGCTGCTGCCGCAAACCTCTCTGCCAGCGCTGGCGACTAGCTCATGACCGTAGAAGCTCGCGCGTCTCGGCCCCGCGGGCGTTCGGTCGTCGCGTTGTACAACATCGAGCGGGCCGCACAGTTCGCTCGGCAACCAGCCATCGATCGCTTATGCGCTCGCTCGCCTCCGTTCCGCTCAAGGCCGAGGCGCTACGCTCGGTCGGCCACTTCGCGCCACCCAGTGGCACCGCCAGACCTGATCGCGAGCGCGCTGTCATGCTAAACCTCGGTCCGGGTCTGCTGGTCACACTGCTCCAGCCGTCGCGTTGAGTGCCGCGAGTTCGCCCAGATGAGCCCGCAAACCGACGAGCAGAGCGATGAGGATCCAGGTCGATCCCCAGAAGTGCACGGTGAAACCTGCGAGGATGATCAGGAATATGATGATGCCCAAAGCCGTCCCCAGACGGGATTCCGAATATGTGAGCGAGGCACGCGGACCGCGTGTGGGGCGCGAGCATGCGCCGATCATCGCCAGCCCGGCAAACACCGCGCAGGGCACGCCGTACTGAAGGGAAAGCAGGAGCCAGAGCGAGTCGATCGAGCCCCTGTAGACCTGATTGCTCACCAGCTGCGGAACTCCAAAGTATGGGCTGTCCAGTACTAGGGGACCCAGCCCATTCCAAATATAGAGGCGAAAAAAGCCAGTGGCTGGGGTCATCGTCATCGCGGCAATTATATGCCCAAAGGGCGAATCCACGGTTGCAAACACAACCGCAACAAATATGGCCCCCAAGCCAACGAGCAACATCCAGCGGCCCGGCATCGCGGCCGTCAACCGTCCATAGGCCATGAGCCCAAATCCCATGATTACGCTCTGTTGGGGGGCGGAAGAGAAAGCAATAGCGACGCCGAGCGCACAGAAGACGACACAGAACGGCCGTAATGCGACGTCGACCGCGCACGCGATCAACAGCCCGATGGCACAAGTGAAGCCCAGAAGTATAGGGTGCTCCAGCGGCCCAGCAGCGCGCAGCAACCCAAGCCGAAATGAGTCGCCATTGTAAGCTACAACGCTATATCCGGTGATCTGTCCCAGTACTTCGTGCGTGACATAGCTTCCCATGCTGGTGTCCACCAGTCCATCAATAACAACGATCGAAATAATAACGCACAACCAGCTGACAAAGACCAGAGACTGCTTCGGCTTCGACAGCAGTACGCGGGCTGCCATGTATGCGACGAAATATTCAAGAGCTATCGGACCCGAGTGCTTGAGTGCGTCGCCGAAATCATATGTGACGGTCGTTCCTATGAACATCCAACTGGCCGTGAGGGGAACAAAAAGGTCCGACGCCACAAAGCGGTACCGCCCTGCCCGAATCTTTCGAGCTAGTTGCGCCGCTACTATCGGTGCCAACATCAGGAGGATGGCCCTTTGCGGACTCAACCTCAGGTCAGCAATAAAAAAGGAGAGTTCTTCAGGCAGGAACAGCAGCACGAGTACTGCTATCAATGCCAAAGGCAATTTCGGATATGCGACATGATCCAGCGAAAAAGTATCCAGGGACGTCTCGTCGTCGCCCAGAGCGGTTCTCGAGGCCGCGGTCATGGTTGCTGAAACCTGACGCCATTCTCTACGAAAACTTTTGGTGATCGCTCGGCAGCTGTGCGCGACGGAAACAAACTTGTTCTCCAGCCCACTTGCTGAGGCCGTGCGGCGATCAAGCCAGCGGCTTTCGACCACGGGCCAGGACAGAATCGGGCAGAAAAATAGTTGCCGAAAATGGATCGTTCGCACATAGGAGGGTGGCTCCAGCTCCGGTTAAGCGCGGGTTTCACCCGCCGAGCTTGGTCATAATCCCCCGGCTCCTTGCCGCATTCCAAGCTTCCATAACGGATTGTTCCCACGCAAACCGTGGATCGCTCAGACTGGAACATACGTCCCGCTCGCAAATCGCGTCCCGAATTCGCCAATCTCGTCCCCACGGCATTTCTGCATTGTAGTCAACGCCGGCGGCACTTAACGGACGACGGCGACGGCCACAGGTCCCGATTGGCAAGGTCCGGCAAAGCGACGGGTAACTAACCTCAATCACTGTCATATTCGCCCCGCCTGGTCAGCGGCAACTACGAGGTAGCCTATCGGCGACGGTACACCTCCGGCCGCCCTACTTGATCTTTCAATTGTAGAAATGGAACGCTGCCGGTCCCGTGCCAGCGGCACACATCTCACCCTGCCTCCTCACGCTCCTGCAGCATCCGACGAAGTGGTCTCTGGCGCGAAGGCACACGATAACCCCGACACGGCTAAACAGCGCAATTTATACCTATTCAGGTGTCGGACGGCTGTGCTTGGCTCAAGTGCCTCGTTAAACCCTTGGCGTTCGGCCGCTTGCGTCTGTTTCGCCGCCACTCGCCAAGGGGGTACTCCACCAGCCAGTACATGGCCGAGGCATATAGTAGCGACAGCCCAATCCCGATGACCGCTGCGCCGGGAAGCTGGTAACGTTCGAGCGCTAGGAAGATCGGAAAATGCACGAGGTAGAGCGTGTAGGAGATGAGCGCGATCCACCTCATCGGCGCCGAACCCAATATCCGAAACGCCATACCTCGATCTTGTAGCGCCGCGGAGAAGATCACGAACAGAGCGATACCCTGGATCGTGTAGCGGATCGTCTCGCGGAAGAAATCGCCGCGCACGGCGAGGCACAAGGCAATCAGCGCGAACGCGCCAACGACGGTAAGCTTACCCGGCCGCCATGCATCTTCATCGATCGCGGGATTATTCCATAGTGCGAGGATGCATCCAAACAGTATCGAATCCATGCGGGTATGTGACCAAAAGTAGTTCACCGTGATGTCAGGCAAAAGAAACGCGTTGAGGAACCGGATGCCTACAACGCCTACGCATGCAACGGCACAAATGAGCGCGGCACGAGTCGGCTTCATATGCACCATCACGACCGCGAACACCGTCGAGAAGATTAGGTAGAAATGCTCCTCCACGTCGAGCGACCAAAGCGGAATCGGCAGCGAGTACTGGAATTTCTCCGGCAAGATCTGACGGTAGTTGGTCAGAAAAGCGCCATCGAGAGCGAGAGAGGGCAGGTTTAACGTGCGCCCGAAAACGTCCCAGGTATTAAGGACCGCCAACATCGCCGCGGTAACATACAAAGGCGGTAAAATTCGAATCGCGCGCCGAAAGTAAAAATCGCGGAGGTCGATCCTCCCCGTCCGTGACGCCTCGAGGCGGAGCAAGCTCGTAATGAGATAGCCACTAAGAAAAAAGAAAATCGTGACGCCGAATCCGCCGGGTACGACTTTGCCGGCGCCGGCGTGTGCTACCACCACAATCAGGATCGCGATCGCCCTCATGCCATCGAGGGCAGGCACATGCGCCATCTGAAGTTTTGTTGCTCCCACGGTCAGCCCTTTTAGAAGTTAGCAGTGGACCCTCGATGTGCCGCCCCAAGCGAAGCCCAACAAAACAAGCCCGTCGTGGGGGATCAACTCCCTATGTCCCTACATGTCGGCGGAATCGAGATATTGGCATCTATCGGCCAACCGCAGGTTTCGCAGTTAACATCTTCCAAAGCAATCCAACCAGCCAATTTCCAGGGCCACGACTCTACATTGCAGCCCGCTACCACTCTTGCCCGGCAGTTCTTACCACCTTTGAATAGTGGCAGGCTCGCCAACCCGGGCTCACACTGCGTTGAGTGTGAATTAGTGCAATCGACGGCTGGCAGAGGGTGTCGACGCACCGACCTCAGAAAAGACAAGACAATGGTTAGCCTTCGTGATCTGGCCGTAGACCGGAATAATAATTTTAATCTTTTTCGCGTGATCGCGTCCGCTGCGGTATTGGTTTCTCACGCTTATCCTATCACCTCCGGTAGAGGCGCGAACGAACCTTTTGAGGACGTGCTTCACATAAAGCTTGGAACTCTCGGCGTTCTGACTTTTTTTGCAATTTCTGGCTTTTTTGTTTCCCAAAGCTTTGACCGGCGCAATACCGTCGTGGAATTCATGGTTGCCCGTGCCCTGCGCCTATTTCCAGGGTTGCTACTGGTGCTGTTCATTACAGCTCTAGTGATAGGACCGATTTTCACGACGAAGACCCTTGGCTCATATTTTTCCAGCCATGACACCTTTCTATATATACCGCACAATCTATCATTGAAATGGATACAATATGATTTGCCGGGGGTTTTTCAAAATAACCCTTATCCTGGCTCCATCAACGGGTCGTTGTGGAGCCTATTTTATGAAGTTGCGTGTTACGGGCTCGTGATGATGATTGGTGTAATTGGAGTGACCGCTCGCCACTGGCGCTTTGGCGGCTTCCTTGGCATTTACTTGGCAGCACACTTCAGCTTAGTTCAAAGCGATTTGGACGATCAAGTTCTGATTGCAAATTTTCAGCAACTAACATTTCCCTTTGTTATCGGAATGGCCTTCTATCAGTATCGGCAATTCGTGCCGATGAACGCTCTACTGTGCGCCGTTTGTGGCGTTGGTACGCTGCTGTTGTACGGTACCCCTTGGTTCAAGGAAGCTTTTGTGGCGTCGTGGTCTTATGTTGTGTTTTACCTTGGTTATCTTCGAGTGCAACCACTTCGGATGTACAATGGAGTCGGCGACTATTCGTATGGAGTGTATGTCTTTTCTTTTCCCATTGAGCAGATCGGAGTGGCTATGTGGAAAGGAATTTCACCACTTGGTCTAATCGCGGTGTCCTTTCCGGCGGCCGTTTTCTGTGCCGTCTTTTCCTGGCATATGATCGAAAGCCGAGCACTCAGCTACCGGGTACCCCTCGGTCGCTGGTTGGCAAATAGGGTGGTCGTTGCCGGGCACACCGGCCGGCATTGCCTTCGAAGGTTCGGTGAATTGCGCCAGGTTTTTTCGAAGAATTCCGCATGACTTTTTCCCGTCGTCGTATTCTTCTCTCGAGCGAGCCAAACGAGCGATGGCATCAGAGTGTCCGTCGTCGGCACATTTGCGCCACATCTCCACCTCTGAAGAGACCTGACCCGCCGCCGGATGCTTCGCTATAAATAAGCCAGAAGTGGGCTGCTTGAAGGAACACCGGACTGTGTGGCCTCCTAGAACTTGTGTGCTAGCGACGGTATGCGCGGGCGCGTCCATAATCTTCGGCCTGGCACCTGCCTCGGCGCAACTCCTTGGAATCCCTCAAATTAACGTACCTCTGCCGCCTCCAGGCGAGAAGCCTGAACCGGGCCCTATCGGCGTCCTAGAGCGGCCGCGCCCTGAACTGCAACCGCAGGGCTTCCAATTGAGCGGGGTAAGCGCATTTCCTTCATTGGTAGTCGGTTCGACCTATGACAGCAATATCTATGCAACCGGCTCCAATCCACTTGGCGACCTACTCTTCAATCAACATCCCGCACTAAACCTCAACACTGCGCCTAGCCTGACTTCCTTTAGGTTCAGCGTCTATGGTGACTTTGTCGAGTACCTCAACAGCAGTCAGCTTTCCAATGTGAACGGCGGGGCTTTGCTCGGTATTCGAGGCGACCTTGCTCCTACCCTGCTCCTAGAGTCACAAACCGGGGTGGTTTACGGCCGCCAAGACCCCGCCAGTTTCTCGGCTTCGGTCGTGAACGGCCCTGTCCCGTACCTTCCTGCGTATACTCAGTTTCAGCAGACCCTCTCCGCTACTCGCGAGGTCGGCGCATTGGGCGCATCGCTCTCTGGCTCGTTTCGGCGATCCACCTATCAGGACGTCCTTGTGAATGGCGCATTGCTCAATCAATCGCAATTCAACGGAAATACTTACTCAGTAAGCCCGAAGGTGAGCTATGTCATTTCGCCGCCGACCCGCCTGTACCTTCAGGCCACTTACGAGCGTAGCGCCTACGATAGCGGCAATAACGACTCCACTTCCTATACCGGCGTGTTGGGCTCCGAATTCGAGTTTCGCCGGTTGATCCGTGGCAACGTCTATGGCGGCTTTACGCAATGGGCCTATGACTCATCTGCCATGGGGGCGTTTCGCACCTTCACTTATGGAGTAGATGTAGTTTGGTATCCAACAGAGATCCTGACAGCAAAACTTTCCGGTAAGCAGTATTTCTCCAATTCAGCAACCCCGACGGCAACGACCACTGCTTCTTTGGTGAACACGAAAGCGCTCCAGGGCCAACTCGACTATGAGGCGGGGTACCAAGTCATCCTCAGCGCAGTTGCTGCCTATGAAAATGACAGTTACGAGTCTGTGTCGCGCGTCGACAACATCGTTAAAATTGGCCTGACTGCAAGGTACATGGTAAATTCCAGTGCAAGCATCGACTTGGTATATTTGTATACGACGAGACAATCATCTCAGGTCGGTTTTAGTTACGATCGACAGCAGGTCGGTCTAGCACTCAAGCTTCAATATTAGTCAGTGGTCAGGAGGATTCTGTAGGGAATTGAAACAGCGTCTGCTTTTGCGCTGAGGCCGGATTTGGAATTGCGGGAATTGGCGCCAAAAGGTCGGCGACTCTCGCGATTTCGTTTTTTCACGTAAGTCCTACCCCGGACCTGGGTTTCGCTTGAGCGGCGAAGGATCTGCTGACAAAGAAGGTCCCTCCCGCTGCCGAGCGCGAGGCGGTCGCTCGCCCTAAAGTCATTTATGAGATGATCAACCGGCGTGTACCGCAAGGAGCGGCCTTCGGATCCGATCAACCGGCCTGCGGCCAGTGCTTCCGCATCCTGGCGATCTGCGATGTCCGCATCCGGCGCTGCCGGCCGTCGGTCCCAGTCTCGCTATCGGGAAACGAGTGGCCCGTGAGCTCGGGGCCTGATCGTGGTACATGCGAGGCCCATGGCGATCGGCAGCGACAACGGCGCGGAGCTGACCAGTAATGCCATCCTGGCTTGGATGGCCGGCAACAGCGTCCACTTGGCACCAGATGGATTCGGGGCACGCCCGTGCGGAACACCTTCATCGTGCGCTCCAATGGGTGGCGCGACGACCTCCTGAACGAGACGACGTACACGTCGCTCGCTCAGACGAGGACTGTCCTTAAGGCATGGCCGCGCGACTACAACCTCTCACGCGCTTGGCAGCCTGGCGACAAGCAGTCCTGTTGACGAAATGCGTGCCCTTCACGCACGAGATCGCTTGTTTCACGATGCTGGAACCGGCCTAGGTGATGGCGGCTCGTCGATTGGATGAATCCGCTGTCCCACCACTAGATCGAGACCAACCAGTATCATTGCGAACAAAAGGATCACCCCACGCTTCCACAAGGGGCCGCCCCCTTCCGAAAGGGCGAGCGTGCACGTCGCAACGACCGGGAGCGCCAAAAGAAGCGCGTGGGTGACCGTAGCCTTTGCGGGTAGTCGCGGGCGTATCTGAAGAAAGATGAACAGTGTTGCGACCGAGTCTCCCGCAACGATACCCGCCAACACCACCGGCAGATTGTCCGCAAGCAAGCCAAATGCATAGCCAACGAGAAGCCCACCACCGGCTATGAGATTGGCTGCTGCCAGCCGGCTCGTACGCCCAGCCGCCAGCAGCACAGCCGTGGGGCCTTGGCGAGCGAAGCGCGTGAACGCAAGGAGCGCCACCAGCACCTTTATCTCTGGTGGAACAGCATATTTCGCGCCGTAGAATAGCGGCACGAAAACATCCAGCAACACCGCCACGCACGCGGTGTAGGCACTGGCCACAACCACGAACATCCACGACACGGCAAACGATCTCGAGGTCGATCCGGCGACGTCCTCACGTTCGGTGAGGAAGGCGATTGACAGATTCTGGAGGACCGCGCCCAAGGGTGACAAGGGCATAAGGGCCAAGTTCACGACGAGAGAGTACAGGGCAAGCGTCTCCAGCCCGAAGAGATTGCCGACCAGCAGCTTGTCTGCTTGCGATACCACGAGCAATCCGGCGCCATTCACGATCAATGGCAGGCCGTAGACCAGTGCATCTCGCCTGAGCGTCGGGTCCATGAGGGTCACTTTCTCGCGAGGAAGCACCAGCCAGGTGACTACCACATAAGCGGCGGAATCGACGTAAAGGCTCGCGAGCATCGCGCGTTCGTCTTCGAAAAGAGCCAGCGCCGGGAACAGGACGAGCAGTCCCGCGACTTGTGAGGCGATCGCAGCGAGCATTTCCGGACCATTGCGGTATTCCTGCAGGACCTGCTTGACCCTGAGGTTTGCGAGCGATCGCAACACTGGAAGAGGGGCAAGCCAGCGTACGAGCTCCACGTGTGTTCCAGCGCCAAATATCGCACTCAATGCTGGCGCGAATACCGCGATTACCATCATGGCAATGAGGCCTCGGGCGAACGCAATCTGCTGTGCTGCGCGCACGGCCGCAGCGCGCTTGGGGCCAGCGTTGATCATGACAAATCTGTCGAGCCCAATATCGATCATGTCCAAAATTGCATAGATGGTCGTTACGGCGACCACGGTACCGTAAGCGCCGGGGGACAGCGCTCTGGAAAGGATGACCGTGCGTCCAAATCTCGAGGCAAAAACGACAAGAGGGGCAATAGAGCCCAACAACAGCCGCGTGACGGCGATCCAGATTGATGCCCGTGGCGGCATTCGACGGCCTCCCATCCCCGGCAAATCATCACTGACGCAAGCTGCGACTACGACAACCATTCTTGGTGAGCGCGCACTACCATCGGGGTACCACCATACGCACTCGCAAGGGCTCATGGCCGACGCCTGTTTGCCCGCTACAATTCCACCCGCCATTTCGACTGAGGCCAGCTTCTTGTCTTAAGGCCGTCGCCTGACGATTATGAGCCCGAGAGGCCCCTGGGGCGGCGGTTCAATCAACCAGGAGTGCATCGCATGAAATCTTTGTCGCCGCTGCAAGTTCCCCAAGCCGACAAAGCTCGTCTTGCGGCCTTCCACAGAACGACAGCTCGCTTCCTGGCGCGCGCGGGCTTGGCGGCGCTGGCCTTGGTCGCGGTACATATCGCCGACAGAGCAACTGGCCCGGCCTTGGCGGCTGACCTTTCCGATATTCGAACCAGCCCAGGGTTCTTTCCCATTGCGGTGTGGTTGCAGTCCCCTTCAAATGCAGCACGGTACAAAGAACTCGGCATCAATACGTACTTGGGGCTCTGGAAGGGCCCGACGGAAGAACAACTGGCCGAACTGGCTCAGGCCGGAATGTCGGCTATCACGGAGCAGAACGAAATCGGATTGAAGTCTGCAAATCGCGGTGTGATCACGGGATGGATGCAACCGGATGAGCCCGACAATGCGCAGCTTTCCGCGCTCGGCGGCTATGGCCGATGCATCCCGGCAATTGAGGTCGCGAGACGGACTCGGGAAATCAAAGCTCGCGACCCCCGTCCTGTGACGCTCATTTTCGGTCCTGGCGTAGCCGACCCACCCTGGATTGGCAGAGGCGCCTGCACAGGCGATATGAAGTACTATAGCATCGCCGTTGACGACGCTGACATAATCTCTTTCGACATCTATCCTGTTGGTAGCGACACTGCGCGGGTCAAAGGAAAGCTCGAGTACGTGGCGCAAGGCGTCGTCAACCTGGCAAAGCGGGCTAGGGGAAATCAAGCAGTCTGGACGGCTATAGAGACGACCGCACTCGATGTCCGACGCCCGGTGAAACCCCTCGAAGTACGAACAGAGGTCTGGATGGCCCTCATTCATGGGGCGAGAGGCATCTGCTACTTTGTCCACGAGTTCGCACCGACGTTCCGGGAAGATGGGATCTTTCGCCATCCCGACATCGTGAAAGAAGTTTCCGACATTAACCGATCGCTCATTCAGCTGGCGCCGGTCCTGAACAGCGAGAGCTTGGCCGGAAGAGTAACCGTCGACTCTCGCATACCCATTGCCACGATGCTCAAGCAACAGGGCCGCGATCTCTACCTGTTCGCCGTTTCCATGCGCAACGAGGCTTCCGAGGCCAAGATCTCAGTTGACGGGATCGGCGACGCCGTAGCGCTCGTACTCGACGAGAACCGGAGTGTGACCATTCGGAATGGCGGATTCGTCGACGCCTTCCCTGGATATAGTGTTCATCGCTACAAGATTGAGCTCGCAAGCGCCCTCCACTGAGGTGAGGCAAAATCGTTGCCCGAGCGGCGTAGACTTCAAGCCCAATGGGAGACGGCGGTCGGGATGACCGCACGGATACGGCTGGCGAGCCCGTGCCGCATGCCCGTCGATGGGGAGCCAAGGTGTTACTACGCAAGCGCGCGCATGGCGACGACGCTTGAATGCTAGCGTCCGTTCCATGGGAACGCGCTCGAGAAAGTGACCTCTGCATTTTAGCACGACACGGGTGGGGGATACTTTGGGACCAAGGCCATTAACGATCGTCGTCGACTCTCGCCTGCTTCTTCGCGAAGCGCTCGAGTCGCTTATGCGAACTCACTCTTATACCGTCATATCCGGGGCCCGATTCGCAGCCGAAATCGCCGCCGCATCGGATGTCTCTGGAAAAGCTGAGCTTGTTATCTTGGGTGCACAATCCGCCGAGACAGCCCTCACCGAGGCTGCCAGTGTCCGGAAACTGTGGACCGACAGCAAGATCGTCCTCCTGCTCGAACCGGGCTCTCCTGTCGAATTGGACAAATTATTGGCATCCGACGTCGATGCATGCGTTCCACTATTCGTATCTGCCGGCACGCTGATGAGAACCTTGGACCTGATCGCAGCCGCCGATGCCCGCGTCCTGATTGTGAGCGACATGATCGCTCTCCCCATACCTCCTGCACACGAAGCGTATCAGCCAGCGATTGAGACCGATAGGACGCAGCGACGAGCCGACGGGTCCGAAGCATCAGTCACCACGACGATCGCGGATGCCCAGAATGGGGCACAAGACGCCAGCGCGTCGAGGCCAGATGACAGCAGGAAGTCTGTGCCTCAGTTGCCGCCACGGCGCATGCTACCGGAACTGTCGGAGCGCGAGATCCAAATTCTGGATGGCCTCGTGAAAGGTCATGCCAACAAGGTAATCGCGCGCACCTGCGACATTACCGAGGCTACGGTCAAGGTGCACATCAGGTCGATTTTGCGGAAGATTCGGGTAGGAAATCGCACTCAAGCGGCCATTTGGGCACTTGAGAACGGCTATTTTATCGAAACTCCGCGAGCGGCCCACTGACTCCGGGGCTTGGGTACACCATCCATCAGTTCGCTGGTTGGTTCCATCAATCGCCTCGGGGAGTGTGATCGACAAACACGGACACCATAGCAGTTCCAGCGTCTGTGACGGCTGTCACAGTCTCCTTTGCGCCAGAGACAGCCTGGATTCCTTCGAAGAGGTCCCGTCGTAGAACACAACGATTTGCGCGGGCGCCGGCGCCATCGAATTTGGCCGACAACGGGTCTGCAATCTCAAGCATTACGAACAGAAGTCGAGCTGAGCGCCGCTTTGAACGGATGACTTTGCACTCCTCTTCGCCGCCCTATACGCCAATCGCGCAGCAGCCAATCCGCCGCATCGGATGAATGATATCCGCAACGCGGCCTCGTGCGCCTTCTGCAAGGACGGCGAAAATGACCTCTACAGTCGAGACGACAGGAAACCGATCGCCTTTGGCCTCGAGCCGACTAGCGGTTACGCACATCTCTTCCGAGCCGCCCGAAAGCATGCTGATACGGTGTCCGCATTGCGGGACTGTAACTCCTGTGCGGAGCATTGCACGTCCGTTCGGCAATAGCTACGCGATCAGACTTTGCTGTTTCGAGCTTATGTCATCCTTGTCGACGCACTAACGGACAAGCCCGCTTCCATGTGTTGGTCGAGACCGTACTGACCTTAAACGCGGATTGTCTGGATGCCCGCATTAGTTTGCCACACCTACCTCGACCGTCGACCAGGCATCCACGAATACGCAACGAACACCGAATGGTCACTCCGGGCACCCGTTTCATGATCAGCATATCCGTCTATCGTGAGAAATTAGCAGCGACTGCCGGGTAGGTTTCTGATGGGTCAAGCCATTACGTCATGGTTCATTTGTGACGGCCGTTATCGTGTACATGCCATTGAGGCCGTGGGGCGACGGAGCGCCAGAATCATCGAAATTGAAGATGTCGACTCGGGTGAACGTTTCCATGGCTCCCCGCAAAGGCTTCAGAGATTGTTTCAAGCTCTTGGGAGCTCGGCTTTCAAAGATGATTTGGCCAGTCCCCAGGCTCGCTGATGCATCCCAGCGCCGGATCTTCGTGGATCGAGCAAGCGCGTCGGCAGCCCTCTGCGATGCGAGGAGAATACGCTTACCGGAGGAGATTGCGGCGACCGCCTCGAGCCGTCGACGCCTATCTCACGTCGTAGAAAGGATAGCGCACTCCTTTCGGCAACGATCTCAGTGCTTCGCAACATATCGACCGCATCTCGGCGATGACCGTGGCCTCACTCAACCCTCGGCCACGTTGGCATCGGCACGTGATCTCGATAGCCTGATCGCAGCAGATGTACTGCGTTCAAATGGGTTAAACGTGATCACCATCACATAGAGCCAATAAGACTTCGTTAGATTACGCAACCCTTACACGACAAGAGATCGAATCGGGGAGCCGTAGTGTTATGCAACAAGCCGGAGCCGGAACAGCTATCGAGGCGTCTCGGCGCATCCGTACTCCTATTTGCGAGACCGCATTCGATCCCACTAGCTCGACAAACCATCACCGCATGACGCGAGACCTCGCCGCAATGGAAAGTCTCTGTTCGAGTGGTGTTCCGTCCGGGTCGCTCTTTCACGAGCGATGGTGGCTTTCCGCCGTGACGCAAGGAAATTTCGAGGAGGTCACGGTGTCAAAGGGTGGCCGCTTAGTCGGCCGGCTCCCCTTCGTAATCAACCGGAAGATGGGGTTCACAACGGTGAGCATGCCGGCGTTTACGCACGTTCTCGGCCCGTGGGTAAACGTCGGCGAGGGCAAGGAGCAAACGCAACTTCTGCGACGCCTGTCGATCGTACGAGATCTGCTCGACCAATTGCCTCGGTTCGATTCCTTCAAGTTGGCGTTGAGTGCTGCGACCGCGGATGGCCTGGCGTTTCAGGACCGCGGCTATGAGCTTACGCCCCAATTCACCTTCCTGATCGATTGCTGCCGGGAGCCGCGTGAGATTTGGGAACAAATGCATGCCAAGACTCGTCAGCATATTCGTCGAGCCGAGGAGAAGTTCACAGTCGTCGCCAGCGGCGATCCCCACCGCTTCATGCGATTCTTCCGGACCAATGCCAATCGGCGTGGGCGCGTCGTACCTGCGGACTTTGGGGTATTTGAGACACTCTTCCACGAATGCAGAACGCGCGACTGTGGGGAGATCCTGTCGGCCATCCGGCCAGACGGCACGCCAACGGCGATGATCTACGTCGTCTGGGGTCACGGCACGATGTACTACCTCCTGTCGTCTCGTGCGGCCGATGCGGATGATAATGGATCTATCAATCTGCTGATCTGGTCCGCGATCAAGCGCGCCAACGAACGGGGGTTGTTGCTCGACCTCGACGGCGTGATCTCGAGCGGAACCGCCAGATTCCTGAGCGGATTTGGGGGGCGCTTGAACGTGCGTTGGATCGCCCGAAGGGCGCGCCTCCCCTACGCCATGCTGCAGTTCGCGAAGCGCCGCATAATTGGTGGAGTCGCCGACGAGACGTTGGCATTCACATGACCACTTCGCCTTCACCGAAACTCACAGAACCGTTACCTTGGGCAAGGCCACAGGCGCCAATCGACGTTTCCGTGGTGATTCCCACCTACCGGCGCAACAGCCAGTTGATCCGGGCAATCGCGAGCGTACAGGCACAAGCTGGGGCCACGCTGGAGATTATGGTCGTTGACGATTGTCCAGATGGTGGCGCTAGGTCAACAGTTGAGCGAGTACGCGACCCGCGGATCAGTTATCTTCGCAATGCCAATCCTACAGGGGGCATACCGAGCATCGTTCGCAACTTGGCGTGGCCAAGCGCGCGGGGCCGGTTCGTACATTTCCTCGACGACGATGATATCGTGCCCCCCGGTCACTATGCGGCTGTGACAGCCGCGTTCGCCCGCCATCCCGATGTTGGTCTCGTGTTCGGTCGGGTGGAACCGTTTGGCGACGGTCCAAAAGCACAATTGGAGCACGAGCGGCGGTTCTTCGCCCGGGCCGCGCGGAGCGCCGCCGTGTGCGAGCGCTTCGGCCGCAAGCTGGCCTTCGCTGGTCAGATGTTGTTCGACCTGCCGCTTCTCGTCTGCAGCGCCGGTGTGGTGCGGCGCGAGTGCATCTCCGGCGTCGGAGGTTTCGATCCGATGATCCGCCTGATGGAGGACGCAGACTTCTACGTTCGGGTGATGCGGCGCTACGGGGCGTGCTTCCTCGACCGGCCAGCGTTGAAGTACCGCATCGGCTTCCCGTCGCTGATGCACGCGGCAGATCCCCCCGCTTCGCAACTACGGTTGCAGCAAGAAGGCCGGCAGCGAATGCAGGCGAAATATCATCGAGAATACGGGACCCTCGAGTTCTACGCTCTTGCATTGTCCACAAGGTTGCTCCGGATGGCGCATCCGCGGCTCAATCAGCCTCAATGAGGTCGAACTGCATCACAGGGCGAGTGCCTTGCCAAGTGGAGGCTTCGCCCGCCGAGGCGGTGCCCTTGCGGCTTCACCGACTGGGCTCCTGCCTTCTCAGTGATTGACCCGTTGACGCTTCAATTGGTCGGAGACGCTTTCGGGCCCGTCGCGCGTATACGGCGCTCCGGGTTGTTTCACGACGACCTACTTCGCAGGCATGGGATCGGGCTCTTCCAAGGTCGCTGTAAGCCGTTCGGCTTCCACGCTCCAGACCGGACTTTCTAGCAGAACGCCGTACGTTCTCTCTGATTCGATAACATCATTTTTCCCAGTCCTTGCCGGTCGGCTACGCCAATGGCGGTCGCCTTCTTGAACCCAGCGGCCGCGCCGAAGACGGCTTCGATCGGCGCTTTGCGCGCTCGCCTCGCTCATGGAATTCCAGCTGCGGTGTGCCGATGGCGAAGCTCTCTCGGCATTCTTCCGTTCCGACAAAACTCAAACAAGCCACCATGTTGCAGGAAGTGTTTGAGATTCGTCACATGGCATTTGGCGACTTCGTGATCTCTTAGGAACTCCAGACTGGGGAAACCTGGCCTGGGCGGGCGGGCCATCGCATACCCCACACCCTGCAATGGCCCGGCGTGGTATCACGTGTTGCGGCGGGCGTCCCACCGCCGCACCCCGCCTCACTTTGAGGCACAACGCGCGGTCTTTTGGGCAACCCGAGTAGTAAGGATTGTACGCGTCCCTTGTCCGGTGGATTCCGAGCGATATGGATTGAGGCCCGCAGGACGAAGAAGATTGGCCCGATCCACCGGCCGCGCGTTCCGGGGAAGCGATGGAGAAGCGGCAGCCAACAGCGACTGGCCCGGTGATGATCGATCGACTGGCTGCGGCAGCGGGCTAGCTATCCGGTGACCGCCGCAAGCCCGCTCGCTCGCGGCCTTGCTACTACCAGCTACACCACCAAGTGGGACACGACCCGACCAATGCGACCGACCCCTTTCAGCCACACGGGGCGAGCTGGTACCCCCCTACGGCCGCCGATGGCTCCTCGGTACGGCGGCCTATTCGTTCGACAATGGCCGCAGTATCCGTCAGCAACGACATGGCCGCCGAATTGGCCAGGGGGCGCGAAACTGTGGCGCTGCGGCGGATAATGCCTGGCAGCGAGGTCAGATGCGCCAAAGCCTACGGTAGCGCTTGTTCGTCCTCATGGACGACTGTCTTGAAGACGCGCGCCTGTGTTGATCTCCGCTATGCTCGGCGTCGGTGTCTCGGGCTTTTCGTATATTCAGATATCCCTTTGGGGCGCCCTTGAGTCGGTGCGCTGCGTAGCCCAGAAGAAGGCCCACGACCACCGCAACGCCGAACCAAACTGCCAGGATTGTCACGGCGTCCCCTTTCTCACCGGATGCACGTCTTCTCATCCAGCTTGCTAAATGTACACCAGATCAGTTCGCCGACAGACAACGCAGGAGGGCAACAGTTGAGGCCATGTTAGGGGGGTGAACGAGCCATTTGCCGCGTTACGACGACACACCCAGCTTGGCGTCCGCCCGACCGGGCGATCATCAGAATGGTGCGCGTTCATGACCGGATGAATACGAATCGAGCAGATCATCCGGGCGTGTGCTCCTCAATCCGAGCGGGTCATCTCGAGATGAGCTGCGCCACGTTCGAGATAGCGGCTGTCGAACTCGCTGATCCCCGCAAGCTGCGCCGATCGACACCTCGATGGCGTGGCTAACCTTGGATCCCTCGTTCTCTGGTTGCGCCGTGTCTGGATTGTCCGGTTCGCGTGCGCGATAGAAAGCGCCAAGGCGTCCGCAACACCAATTTGGGCAACAACCACGACAGGACTGCTAGTCCATCGCCTCCCGTCGTGCGAGCCGCTCACAAGCAGGCTGGTCACACCCTCAACTGTGATGCCCCGCCGTGCGCAGGAGATCCACAGCCGCCGCAAATGGCCTCGAGCCAGACCGCAAGCAAGAGCTGCTCGATTCTGAGTAGCCGAAGGCAATCGAGGTCGGTGGCCGGAACTGTACGAAAGCGTTCAGTACGCGCGCGCCAGCCGCGTTCTGAAGCAATTCTGTGACCTCAGTACCCATGGTTGTCGTGTGTTAAGGCGAAGTCCAAACGAACAGAGCAAAAGGGTCACCTCGTCGGTAGCAATACTGCTGCGCCATCGCTTGCGTTCAGGGGGAGTGGCTGATGCCGCTGACGCTTTCGTTCCACGGACCTCTTGGTTCACGACTAGGCAAATTCGGCTCAGCCAAGCTTGAAAATTGCCTTGCAATCGTCGGGCCGCCGGAGCGTGCGTCGAAAGCAGCACGTCGGATAGGCGCCACGGCCAACGGATTTCGGATAGAAGTGTTCTCCGACCGCGCGGACCCCGGGGAGAAATCAGGACAGGCCGAAACCGATATCGATCGATTGACCACACTAGTAAGCAGCGGCCATATCGGTCGTGTACTGCTTGCAACGCCGGTGGGCGAGCAAGAGCGGATAGCGGCTGTCTTGCGACAGCTGGAAGGGACAACTGCCGACGTCGGTCTCATCGTCCTCGACGGGGTTTCCACGGACATTCGCCTTGGAGCGGCAGGAGATGTCTGTATCGCGCCGGTACTTAAGCGCCCGCTAACCCCGTCTCAGGAGTTTGTGAAATCCATCATAGACAGTGTTTGCGCATCACTACTCCTTCTACTCATAGCACCTTTGCTGCTCTCCATAGCGCTGCTTGTGAAACTCACCAGTCCTGGTCCCGTCCTTTTTCGCCAGCAGCGATTTGGTCTAAACAATAAAAAATTCGAAGTCCTGAAGTTCCGCACACTTCACAACTCGCGTGCCGATCCGAATGCTTGGCAACCGGTTGGGCGACATGACAAACGCGTCACATCAATCGGCAGGTTTCTCCGCGCGCTCAGCCTTGATGAACTGCCTCAACTTGTGAACGTCCTAAAAGGCGACATGTCTTTGATTGGGCCGCGGCCTTTGCCTGTTGATCTCAGGGTCGAGGGCCGTCCTTGCAGTGAATTCCCGCGCTACCCAGCCCGTCACCGCGTGCGGCCCGGGATTACCGGGCTTGCCCAGGTCAAGGGTTCACGCGGAGGAATGGAAGTCACCGAACAGCTCAAACAACGGCTGGCCTACGATCTGGAATACATCAACAATTACTCACTGTTGTTGGACGCCAAGATCGCGATTGCAACAGTCTACGTTGTCCTCGGCAGGTCGAATGCGTACTGAGATGAAAACATTCGCGGGAGACTTTTCGTCTATCGCGTTGCTGGACGATACGGCTGCCAGGTGGCACGAGCGGCGCGTAAGGTCCTCTCTCGCCGCCATGCGGCGTCGAGCGTGGGTCATTGCTTTGTTCGCCTGCGTGGGGCTTGGCGGAGCCGCCACGTGGCTTGCATTTGCAAAACCTCAGTACACTTCGACGGCACTCGTCCAAGTTGATACGCGCAACAAATTCTCGAATTTCGACAATGGTCTCACGAGTCCAAGAGAAGGGGATCCCGATGCAATCCGGACGGAGGTAGAGGTTCTCCGCTCGGACGCCGTTGTGCAAAGAGTCGTGAACGCACTCGACCTGACAAATGATCCGGAGTTCAGCGCCCCTGGGGCGTCATGGCGCGCAAAGCTCACGGACTTGCTGCCGGCAGAACTGAAGAATGTCTTCAACTCGCTCAGCATCCGGTCGGGCCGCCCCGATGGTGCATCAGGCTCTGGCGGCATCGGTACCGCCACCGACAATGGCGCCATGCACAAGTTCAATGACGCCAAGGGCCTCGGTCGCGCGTGGCAGCTGAGCCCGCAAACGACGGTTCTCACAAACAATAACGGGGTAATTCTCGGCAGCATCTCGCCTGACGCGGCTCCCCAAGCCAGCCAACTGCACGACAATGAAGATATGGCGATGACGATAGAGCAGGTCAGGAACAGACTGGTCGCTCAGGACATCAGGCGTTCGTATGTCATCAAAATTGGTTTCACGGCCTCTACCGCGGAGAAGGCTGCCCGTCTCGCCAATGCCTTTGCTGAGCAATATCTCGCAGCGCAAATCGACGCGAAGATGGCTCTTACGTCAAGTGCCAACGAATGGGCAAAGACGCAGCTCGATACCGCGGGAGCGGAACTCCGCAAAGCTGAAGCAGCCATTGAACAGTTCCGTGCGCAACACAACGCCATCATCGAAGCGGCGCCGGGCAATTCGGTAGCGGTAAGCCAGCAGTTGGGCCATCTGCTCAACAATCTAAATGCGCAGTTTGCTACGGTGACCCAAGAACGGATTTCTGCCGAAACGCGTCTCGCTGCCGCCCGGGAGCTGATCAGAAATCATCGCATCTACGCCATTCCCGATGTTCTGTCGTCCCCGCTAATTCAGCAACTCCGCATGGAAGAGGCGCGCACAAATGCGCAATTGGCGGCCTCCGACTCCACATTAGGGGCAAAGCATCCGGCCCGGAAGGCATTGAGCAGTGAGCTGGGCCACCTGCGGGCGTCAATTGACAGCAGTGTCAACCAGATTGTCTCCAATCTGGAGGCCAAGGCCAGGGATGCACGCGCCCGGGAGGAAGAACTGGCTTCCAAGGTAGAGTCGTTGCGCAAGAATGTCGGGGAGGATTCCCAGCAGCAACTCCAACTGTCGATTCTGGAACGGCGGGCTGACGGGCGCAGGACCTTCTATGCTGCACTTGAGAAACGCTACTCCGAAACCTCGGCACTGATGCACGGTGTCTATCCGGATGCGCGCATCGTCTCTCGAGCGACACCGCAGCCACTCGCCTCCTGGCCGAGTATTCCCATCGTTCTCGCTTCCGGCCTGCTGCTCGGCGCGGCGATCGGCGCCGCGATTGTCGCCCTGCTTGAACTTGCCGACAAAACCTTTCGAACGCCAGTCCAGTTGGAAGAAATCAGCGGTCTCGCGTGCCTCGGGACCTTGCCCGAGCTGGGACGCGCGCTCCGCCGTGCGAGCAATGGGACTCCTTTCAATCGAACCAACCGCATGTTTCGGGAGTCGATCAGAACGATTCAGATTGGGCTGGATGCGGCGATGGGGGGCAACAGAAGCCCGGACCGGGGCCGCGTCGTATTGGTGACGTCTGCTTTGCCACAAGAAGGAAAGACAGTCTCCAGTGTAGCCCTGGCGGCCTCACTGGCGGCTTCGGGTTCGAAGACCCTCCTGATCGACGCGGATTTGCGCAGTCCGACGGTTGGCGCACATTTGGCAGGTCTTTCGCGCTCACAAACTCTGGAATCGATCTTGGACGATGGTGAAGAGTACCCGGCTGCCGCAGAGATCGACAAAAATCTTTTCGCCATAGGAAGCGGCGGCGTAGACGAAGACGCGCAGCGGGTGTTCCTGACGACGCGGTTTGGCGACTTTCTGGAGGCGGCAAAAGCGCAGTTCGACTCGATCGTCATTGACAGCCCACCGGCGATGGTGGTCGCTGATGCGGCAATCTTGGTCCGGTATGCCGATGTAGTCCTGCATGTCGTTCGCTGGGGGCGAACGCGGCGCGCGGCCGTAATCGACTCCGTCGATCGAATTCGCCGCGCCAATAGCAAGGCAATTGGCGTTACGATTCTCAATCGCGCGACTCCGGCTCAATATTTCAAGTACAATCGGGACGGCGGCTGGAGCTTCAAGTACGCCAACTATTACCGGCCGGCCATCACGACCGCCGCGTTAAAGCGCGAATAACCGCAATGGTGACGTCCCGCACTGATCCGGCCCTGGTGTCGGCGCCACTCCTCGTCCGCATTTATCTCGGCTTTTTCTGCATCGTGCTTGCCGGCTACGCGGTCTTCGGGAAGGACTTTGCCTACCTTGGCTTTCCGCCTTTTTACATCGGAGAGATAGCTCTCATCCTGGGCGTCGCTGTTGCGCTGATCGCTGGCCACCTGACCAGCGCGATCCTTAACCTCCCGGGGCTCGCGCTTGCTCTCCTGATGCTTTGGACAGCGCATCGCACCATTCCCTACTGGGACCAATACGGATTGGATGCGCCGCGCGATGCGATGATTGTGTTCTATGGGCTCTTTGCATACGTCGTCGCGTCGATTGTCCTGCAACGACCGTCGACGTTCCTGGTCCTCGTGGAACGTTACAAGCGCTTTATTTCCTATGCTATCTTCTTGGCTCCGATAGTGGTTTCAGTGGGTGCTACGTTTCCACCGCTGCTGTACATTGGTCCCAAGCCCGCCGATCTCGCCTGTCATCTGACGGCGATTTTCGCCTTGGCGTTGATCGGCTTCATTCGGCTTCGGCCCCTGGCCTTCATTCTGATTCTGCTGTTCCAGCTATTCGCCTTCACTCAGGCGCGCGAAGCGATGATCGTATTCGTCGTGGGTTCGTCCCTGGCGACTGCGTTTTCACCGAAGGGCGGAGCACTCCGGCGCGTTTCGGCGTGTATCGGTGTTTTCGCCTCTGTCGTCGGCGTTCTTTTCATTGTCGATTTTCACCTTGATTCAGACGATCTTCGCCGGCCCGTTTCGGTCCGGCAGTATGTGGAGAACGTGACGAGCACCTTCACGGGCGGCGACAATGAGGATGAGACCAGAGAATGGCGACTGAATTGGTGGTCGGACATCACCAATTACACGGTGCATGGTCCCTACTTTTGGACCGGCAAGGGCTTCGGGCCCAATCTTGCCGACACCGATGGCTATCAGACTTCTTCACTCGACGAGACGCAGCTTCGGAGCCCGCACAACGCAAACATGACCATTTTGGCGCGAGGTGGCGTTCCCGAACTCGTGTTGTGGATCCTGGCGCTTGGAGCATGGCTCTGCGCCATCATCCGCCAGCTCATGGAAGCAAGAAGGCTGCGAGATGACTGGTGGGCCGGTGTCTTTGCCTTTCTTCTCGTTTATTGGACGGCAATCCTCGTTGCCAGTTCCTTCGATGTCGTCCTGGAAGGACCGGTCATGGGCATCTGGTTCTGGACGATCCATGGGATCGGATTGTCGAGTTTGATTCTATACCGCCACCGCGTAGCGATGTTGCAGGGTCCTCGCCTGGGTGCCCACGCGCTGCCCGGATGACAGAGAGACGACGACGCCAGCAACTTTGAACGAGGGAAAGGAGGTGCTTGGACCTATCGCTCGCAGACGACTTCCCACCGCCGAACCGATCGCCACCCACCCTCATTGCAAGCGCAGGACAATGCCAGCAACGAAAGTCGAAGATGCAGGCGTGCTTGGCGGCTCCACGCGTAATGGCCGAGGCAGTCATGCGGCCGTCGCTTCGGCCCTCAAGACTGCAAAACAGTGGAAGGCATCGATCGGGTTCGCCTTCTTCGATCAGGGCATGACAAGCTTCGCAAATTTTGCCCTGTTCACCATCGCGGCCCGAGTCACGCCGATTGACGAATTCGGCAACTATTCGATCGCCTGGTCCTTCTCGATGCTGGTCGTTTTTGCCGGGACGGCCCTGCTCGTCGATCCCTTACCTGCCATCACGAGCGTGCGGCGGCCGTCGGTACGCAAACCGCTTATTGCCGCAGCCGTACGACTGAGCGTCGTCATGGGCTGTGCTCTGGCGGTCCTTTTGGCAAGCGGCGGGCTGATCGCTCAGGCCTGGACTCCAACGTATGGCACGCTGTTGCTTTGTCTCGCCGTTACAAGCCCGCTGCAGCTGCTCCAATCCACGTCCCGACGGCTTTGCTACCTCTTCCGTAGAGAGGGCGTAGCGGCCGCCTCGGCGGCCGCTTATGCCGCCACCCTGATGATCGGCATAGGCGTATTGTGGGCGTCGGCCCTGTCCAGCGCCTCAGGATTTCTCTTGCTGTCGGGCGCCGCAAGTCTCGCTGCATCGACCGCCGCCCTCGCTGGGGGATGCGTGCCTCTTTCGAAAGTCCGTGCGCCGTTGTGGAAGTGGCTCGTGAAGCAATGCTGGCATTCCGGAAAATGGTTGGCCGGATCGGTTGTCCTGAGTTCGATGAGCCTCTTCCTCGTCCTATCGATCACGGCAGTGACATTTGGACCTGCAGCGAGCGGCATACTCCGCGCCGTGTCGATGCTTTTCATGCCCGTCTACCAGGTTGCATCAGCGATGGGATCACTGCTGGTACCGCGCGTCGCAGAAGTTGGCGCCGGCAGCTCGGCGAGCCGACTCCGGACCGTCAGTTTGCAGATAGTCGGCGGCATGGCGGCACTCGCGATGGTGTATTGCGCCGTCATCCTGGTTTTCGGCAGAGAGCTCCTCGTGCTTGTCTACAGTAAGCCCGAAATCGCTGCCGCATCCGGATGGCTTTGGCCTTTTTCAATCTGTGTCGTCCTCGACGCGGTCACGGCCGCGGCAGCAATCGTCCTTGTAGCCATTGCGGTCACTCAGTTCACTTTTTGGGCGCGCCTCGCATCGACCGCCGTGCTTGTCATTGGCGCCTCGTGTCTGGCGCCGGCCATTGGTCTGGAAGCGATCGCATGGGCGATAACCGTCGGCAGCGCCACAAGCGCCTCCATCCATGGCTTTGCACTCATCACAGCCATCCGACGCCAAAGCTGCAGACGCATGCAGGGCGTTCTGGCCGGGCCAGCAATCGGTGGCTGTTGAACATGAGCACGGTCCATCGCGCCGCTTCCGCGAGTGCGGAAACATCGATGCACCGCCGAGACCGGCAGCGTCGACGCATACTCGTTTCGGCCTACGCCTTCTCCCCGGTTCTGGGCTCTGAGCCGGGCGTTGGGTGGAATTTCTGCTCGCGCCTTGCAGCATATCATGATGTGACTGTACTGGCTCGGTCATGGAACGAAGCGCTGTGGCCCGAAGACACGCGCCATCGAGAAGAAGCGGAGCGGTTCATCAGGGTTGAGGGCCCGTTTCCGGGCCTCACGATTCACTTCGTGGCCTCTCCACCTTTGTCCCGACTGCTGCAGCCGCGTCCACTGGTCAGCCTGCGTTCGCCATTTTATTTCCAAGGCTATGCTGCGTGGCAGCGAGCTGCCTATCGGGAGGCCGTTCGATTGCATCGTGAAAAGCCCTTTGACGCCGCGCATCAACTGACGGTTGGAAGCTTTCGGGAACCCGGATATCTCTGGAATCTGGGTGTGCCATTCATCTGGGGACCGATTGGGGGCGGCGAAAATATTCCACTGAGCTACTTCGCCGATTTCGGCAGCCACGACAGCGTCTATTACGCCCTCAAGAACCTTGCGAACAATGTTCACCGTTGGACCAAGTGGCGAAGCCGAACGGCCGTGCGCCGTGCGGAGCGCGTGTTCGTTAGCAGCCCAGCACTCCATGGGACAATCGCTCGTTGGGGGCGCGCGCCAATCATGATGCTGGAGGCCGGGACGCCGAATTGGTCGGGCCGGCGACGATGCCATGATGGTGAGCGCATTCTGCGGCTGTGCTGGATAGGCCTGCATATCGGTCGGAAGGCGCTGCCAATTGCCTTGCGATCTCTGGCGGAACTTAAAGCGCGCGGGCTTGGCGAAAAGGTCCATCTCACGATTTTGGGTGCCGGCCCGGAAACACGGAGCTGGCAAGCCCTCTGCCAGCAGCTTCAGGTGCAGGAAATGGTGACTTGGCTTGGCCAAGTCCCGTACCAGCGGGTGCGCGAAGAGTTGGAAAGGCAGGACGCCCTGGTCATCACCAGTCTCCAGGAAAGCACTTCGAATGTACTTATGGAGGCGCTGGCGGCTGGTTTGCCGGTTGTCTGTCACGACATCGGCGGCATGTCATTCGCGATCGACGAGAGTTGCGGAGTCAAGATTCCCCTCGCCAACCGACAGATCAGCGTCCGTCATTTTGCCGATACCATTTCACGACTCGCGACGACTCCAGGCCTGTTGAACCGGCTTTCGGAGGGCGCCCTGGGCCGTGCCCAAGCGCTCTCCTGGGACAAACTGGTCGACGAAATCGTGAGCGCTTACGACGCCATCCCGCTGGTCGACGCGGCATAGGGAAGCTCTGCGATGAGAATACTCATTGCCCACAACCGCTACCAACAGCCAGGCGCCGAAGACCAGGTGTTTACCGCGGAAGCGGACTTGCTCGCAGAGCACGGACACGAGGTGATCCGATACGAGCTTCACAACAATTCGATCAAGAGCACCGGGCCCTTGAAGGTCGTTCGGAATACGATATGGAATCCACAATCCGCAGACGCGGTCCGGCGTCTTGTTCGTCACCACCAGATTGAAGTGGCGCACTTTCACAATATTTTTCCCGTGATGTCTCCCTCTGTCTATCGCGCCGCGCACGATGAAGGCGCCGCCGTAGTCCAGACGTTGCACAATTTCCGGCTCATCTGCCCTGGCAATACGATGTTCCGCGACAATCATCTGTGCAGTGACTGCGTAGGGAAACCGCTTCCTTGGCCGTCCGTACTTCATGCTTGCTATCGGGGGGACCGACGGGCCACGACGGTTTCAGCGGCAATGCTGGCATATCACCGTGCACTCGGCACTTGGTCGAACAGCATCGACGTCTATGTCGCCCTGAGCGAGTTCAACCGGTCATTGTTTTGCCGCGCCGGCTTTGCCGAGACATCGCTTTTTGTTAAGCCCAATTTTCTGAAGTCGGATCCGGGACCGGGAGGCCGCAAACGTACCGGCGCGTTATTCGTTGGCCGCTTGATTGCCGAAAAAGGGATATCGACCCTGCTGGCCGCCTGGAAGCGAATTGGCTCGAGGCTGCCGCTGACCATCTTCGGCGATGGCCCGCTTCGTGACGAAGTGGCATCGGCCGCAGAGTCCTCTAATGGGGCGATCAGATGGCTTGGCTGGCGGAGCCGCAGCGAAGTGGATGAGGCCCTCGGGGCGGCGTCCGTCGTGATCTCCCCGTCCGTATGGATCGAAGCTGGTCCGCTTTCCGTGATCGAAAGCTTCGCCCGAGGCACCCCCGTAGTTGCTTCCTGCTTGGGATCACTTGCCGAATTCGTGAAGCCCGATGTGTCAGGCTATCTCTTCGATCCGGGCAACCCCGCGTCGCTGGTTGAGGCGGTTGAGAAGTTTCTTAAACTGCCGGATTTCGGCTCAAGGATGGGAGAAACCGCGCGACGGATTTTCCTCGACACGTATAGTGCGGCGCCGGCGTACAGGAACATGCTGGCTCTCTACGCTTTTGCGCTCGGCAATTTCGAGGCGTCGAGGACGAGGAGATGAAGCCCCATGGCTCTAATCGTTGTTAATGGCGAAGGCAGTGCCGAAGACTATTTTCTCGGCAAACGCTTCAGTTCCAATCTAACGGTGACTGTCAAGCCGGATGGGGATGTCTTGCCGCGCATGGAGCGCCTAACCGGCTTGGTTCAAGGTCGATCGGTGCTCCATATAGGCTGTTGCGATCATGCCCCTATCCTCGACCGGCGGCTGGCCGACGGACTATGGCTTCATGAAAGCCTGACCCAGACTGCCGAAAGATGCCTAGGCATCGATATCGACGTGAACGCGGTCGACCAGGTCAAAGCCCGGACAGGCTTCGACAACGTTATTGCTGCCGACGTTACAAAGCCAGGGATCGCCGACATTGTGTCGTCCCAGTGGGATATTGCCCTTTTTGGCGATGTTCTCGAGCATGTCCCGGCACCTGTGGCTTTTCTTTCCGCATTCCGCGAACACTATGGCCATACGGTAAAGAAGATAGTCGTTTCTGTGCCGAACTGCATGAGGGGCGGAAACGCAACCGGGGCTTTGCGCAGTCGGGAGACGATCAATTCGGACCACTGTTTCGAGTTTTCGCCATTTACCCTGGCGAAAGTGATGACGCTTTCCGGGTTTCATGTTCAGGAATTCTACTACAGCACGTTTACGGCTGCTCGATTTCCAAAATCTCTCATCTACAGGCGCAGGCCCTATTTGGCGCACACCCTGATCGCAGTTTCATCCATAACATGAGGCCCACCATGCGACGGATACGGCTTTCTGCTCCCGACGAGTCCGATAGGCGCCCGCCTGGTGCCACCGGAAGAGCGCCTTCGTGTCATTGCAATGGGGAGCGGTGATCGATGAATGGTCGCTCCTGCGGTCCGCAACTCAACGACCCGTATCTATCCGAAGGGTCGGTGAAATCCATCAGGCTCCTGGGAACGCCGGTCGCTTGTGCCACCTACGATTCAGCACTGGCACGCATCACGGCACTTGCTCGGGAGGCACGGCCTACCGCGGTTTGCCCCGCGAACACGCACATCATTGGCGAGGCCCGGAACAATGTGATATTCGCCCAGATCCTGGCCCGGTTCGAACTGGTGCTCCCGGATGGGATGCCGGTCGTTTGGGCGCTCAACCTGCGTGGGGCGGCACTGAAGGATCGGGTATACGGCCCCTACTTCATGCGACACGTGTTGCTCCACACGCCGCGCCCATGGCGCCATTTCTTCTTTGGCGATTCCGAGGAATGTCTAGCTGACTTGCGGCGAGTCCTGCTTCGCTTGCAACCAGACCTCAACATCGTTGGCATGGTCAGTCCTCCGTTCAGGCCTTTCACGACGGCCGATGAGGAGTCGTTCGCCGACACCATCAATAGCGCCGAGCCGGACTTCGTCTGGGTGGCCTTGCCCGGGGTACGGATGGAACAGTGGATCATCGGCAATCGGCCGCGGTATCGGAAGGGCGTGTTCGTTGCGGTTGGGGACGCATTTGCGCTGGTCAGTGGCCGTCACCGATTCGCTCCGTCATGGATGCAACGGATGGCATTGACGTGGGCATATCGGCTGTGCCGGGAGCCGCTCCGATTGGGGCCGCGCTACCTGCGATACAACTCCATCTTCTTATTTTATCTGCTGTGGGATGTTTTGCGCGAATTACAGCCAAGGCGCGGGAGGAGCTCCCTGCAGGAATGACGAAGCCATCTAACGCAGCCCACGATCTCCCTTCGATGCACATCAAGCCCTTCAGGATCCATGTCGGGCTGGCTGCGTTGCGGCGCGGGCTTGCCGTCGATCCCATGCTGGCGAGCCGCCCGCCCACGACTCTGGGAGCGGACGAACGATCGCTGCAGTTTGCGCGACGACGGCAAAGTCGATGAGTAAGGCGACAACCGTTCGCGGAATGCCATTGGACGTTTCAGCAAATTGGCTGTGGCCGCCGCTGCTTTTTCTATTGGCTGCTTTCTTGCTGAGGATTGGTTCCTTCCGCCTTTCCGTTATCGACTGGGACGAGAGCCTGTACCTGTTGCAGGGGCGAGAATGGTTGCGTGGCGGTTGGCCATTGGTGAGCACCTGGGACATGCATCCGGTCGGCGGCCCGGCAATGGTCGCCCTCGCCCTGCTGGGGTTCGGCGAAAGCGTCGCATCCGTGCGCCTTCTCGGATTGTTGGTCGTCACCGTGACCGCATGGATTTTGTACCTGATCGTCCGAATTCTCGGCGGCCCACGCGCGGTCGGTATCGGCGCAGGCCTTCTCTATGTTGTCCATACGGCGATTCGCGCCGGTCTCTCAACCAATACCGAGTTGCTATTCGCCCCATTCACCTGTGCCGCATTGGCGATCGGCGTACACGCTTTTCGCACCCAAACCCCGCTGAGCTGGCGTAGCCTCGTCGCGATGGGCCTGCTCGTCGGTTGGGCGCTGACGATCAAGCAGGTCGCCGTACCACTTGGCTGCCTAGCCTTCGCGCTACCGATGCTGCCGGCCTATGTGCGAGGTACGCTGCCTTTGCATCGAGGACTCGGCATGGCCGCCGCATTCGCGCTTCTCTGCGCCACGCCTACGCTAGCGTTTGCTTTGGCCTATCTCCTCAAGGGAGAACTGGCTGCGTTCCTGGATGGCTCATTTTTGGCGCCGATCCGGTACGTCCGGGATCCCGTCGCGCTGCCAGCCGTCGCCCTCCAAATATCGAAAGCCTGTGTCGGCTTGTTCTGGCTCATAGTCCTTGCTCTGATTGCCGTAGTCCGGATCCGCGGTCCCCTCTCTTTCCCCGAAGAGCGAGTGGCCACCAGTTTTGCGCTTTTGTGGTTTCTCGCTGCTTGCGCCGCCGTCGTCAGTCCTCTCCAGTTCTGGGTCCACTATTTCCTGATCCTGGTCCCGCCCCTTTCTTTATTGGCGGCAATCGGCGCCTGGCGTCTCGCGCGAGTAGGGCGACCAAGCATTGCCGGCGTTATTCTTGCATGCGTGGTACTCGCGACTGCCTGCGATATCTGGCTAGACCATTTTGCGCGGCTCATTAAATTGGGTCGCTTATCCGAGTGTTGCACGCTCGCAAGCAAGGACAAGCCGGATGTGCCGCGGCTCGTCGCCAGTCGGATCGCCGCAGAGTTGGCGCCAGGTGAATCGATCTTCGTCTTCAACTATCAGCCAATTGTCTACTTCCTGAGCCGCGCGGCACTGCCGACCAGAATTCCATTTCCCATCGACCTGGTCGGCACACACAACTTCACTGGCATCAACCTGGACGCCGAGCTTGCTCGTGCCCTGTTCTCAAAGCCGCATTTCATCGTCGTGGACCGCAACAGCATGTTCCCGGTCAGACCGAGCGCGCAGGAACTGGTCGAGTCTGAACTGGCCGCAAACTATAGGCTCGTTGCCATCTTCGACGACATCGATTCTCGCCCATCGCCAGGATTGATCGAACTTTGGCATCGGTGGTGACGCTTCGGAGCCATTGCGGGTTTCGCCAACGGCTGGCGAGCAAGGAGTCGTTCGTGACAACTCTATCGGCCGATCATTGCGTGTTTAGGCATCTACCTGAGTTGCCGAACCATCACGTCGCGGTGATCCCCTTGGGGGCGAGGTAATGGCCGCGTCGGTTCAGCCGGTATAGCGCATAAGTCGCAGCCAGTATCATGGGACGAGCCGTTGGTATGCCACTCAAGTTCGAGAGTGCAACCTTGCGGCGCTTATCCGGCACCGAGCTCGATAGCGATTGGCCGCGGACACGATATTTCAAGAGCGGTTCGGCGAGCCGGCACTTGCGCACCGTATGCCAAGTATTCACCCACCAAGTCCAGTCGACGTACAATGACAGATTGGGATCGAGAGGATACTGTACCATCGTCTCGCGTCGAACCATCCAGCTGCTCGGCGGCGGCTGATAGCGACAAAGACCATAGGCAAACGACGTTCCTTCCTCGGTCGTCATGATGTAGTCGGCGCCAACGAGGTCCCCGCGACCATGGCGCAGGAGTTCCACCTGCCTGCTCGTCTTGGTCGGTAGCCAGACATCATCGCCATCGAGGAACGCCACGAACTCTGTGCGGGCCGCGTCAATGGCGGTGTGGCGTGCTGCTCCTTCCCATCCAGGTGGCCGCCGCATTACCTTCAGGTGCGGAAAGTCCGCCGCGATGTCGTCGATCCAAGTGTTGGTTTCCAGAACGACAACAATCGCTTCTTCGCATGGCAGCGTCTGATCTTGAACCGACTGCAGCGCCTCCCGGATGAACGGCCGCTCCGCGTCGGTCATGCAGGTCACGATGGCTGTAACGTCGGAACGCATGTTGAAGCCCTACCGCGAGATGATGTGTTCGTGCCGTCACCGCTCCGCTGGTGAATCGGCGCGGTGTAACGCCGGCACATCAGTGTGAGACGACGGCCTCGCGAGTTCACTTAACTTGCGCTAACGCGGCCGCGCTACCTCCACTGCCACGGACCATGTGATCGTTTTGTGGTCGCCAATCTAGGTACGTCTTTTGCGGTACTCGATCAGAATACTATGTACCGAATTTGATCGGCATACTAACCGCGGCGTTGGCTGTTGCTTAACTCACTTTCGCCGGAAGCTGGTATTTGGCAAGTGGCTAAGGGTGGCGATCTAAGCGGGCCAATGGTGCGCGTCCTTGGGCAGTTGGGGGAGGATCCCGATAATGCGAGTCCTCGTGCCGGGGGGTGCCGGCTATATCGGCTCCCACACATGCAAGGCACTGGCGGCGGCGGGACACATACCCATCGCCTACGACAATCTTCGCACCGGTCACCGCTGGGCCGCAAAATGGGGCCCTCTGGAGCTGGGCGACATCAACGATGCGGCGGCGCTCAACGAAGTGATGAGACGCCATAAACCGGATGCTGTGATCAATTTCGCCGCCCTTGCTTATGTCGGCGAGTCGAACGCGGAACCGACGCTCTACTATCGCAACAACGTCGCAGGCATGGTCACCTTGCTCGAAACAATGCGCTCCAACGACGTCGGCTCCATTGTCTTCTCGAGCAGCTGCGCGACCTACGGCGTACCTACACGACTGCCTATCATGGAGACCGAACGGCAAGTTCCGATCAATCCCTATGGCCGATCCAAGCTCATGGGAGAGATGATCCTGCGCGACGCTTGTGCAGCGCACGGGCTTGCCGCCGTGGCGCTGCGCTACTTCAACGCTGCGGGCGCTGATCCCGATGGAGACTGTGGCGAGGAGCACGATCCCGAGACACATCTCGTCCCACTGGTACTGCAGGCAGCGGCCGGCCTGCGCTCTGACGTTGCGGTATTCGGCAGCGACTACGACACGGCGGATGGAACCTGCATCCGCGACTACGTTCACGTGACCGACCTCGCATCGGCGCACGTCGCAGCGCTGTCGGCCGCCCATCCTGGCAAGTTCGCCGCCTATAACCTCGGTACAGGGACGGGCTCCAGCATCAATCAAGTGATCACGCGCGCGCGCGAAATCACCGGAAAGCCAATTTCAGTCATGACCGCGGCCCGCCGCCCTGGTGATCCGCCCGCCCTGGTCGCGGATGCCGCGCGGGCGCGGGCAGAGCTGAAGTGGGCTCCGGGTCATTCCGATCCGGACCGCATCATCCAGAGCGCGTGGCTATGGATGACAGCACACCGAAAGAGCGCGATCACCGGATAATGCGACGCCAAGAGCGCGAATCCAACCAAGGGGATTTCATGACTTGGCGAACCGTATTGGCAACACTGGCGACGGTCGCCGCGCTGACCGCTCCGGCGCTGGCTCAAGAGTCAGTTGATGGCACGACCATCCCCACTGCGACGCAGATCAGCGATGCCCGTGGTGCGATATGGACGCTTCGACTATCGGATCGCGCTGTGCTGAAGGATGGCAAAGAGACGGGCATCGCCGACATTCTTGAGGTCTGGTATCTTGATCATCAAGTCTGGGCCTTTTCGGGTACGCAGTGGTCGCGCTGGTCAGAGAAGTGGCAAACCTCGGACCCGATCACGTGGCCGCAGAAGCCGCCGCTGCCGACAACGCCCGGGCTGCGCCTTCCAGTCGGCCCACAGACAGACGTATCGTGCACGGGCATTTCGGTCCGACCAGGGACTGATCTTCAGGCCCTGGTCAACGCCAATCCCGCGGGCACGACGTTCTGTCTCGGGATTGGCACCTACAATCAACAGTCGGTGCGGCCAAAGAATGGTAACGTGTTCATTGGCGCCCATGACGGTACCCACGGAGCGGTGCTCGACGGTCAGTCGAAAACGGCCCACGCCTTCCATGGCACGGCCCATCACGTTGTCATCCGAAACCTGATCGTTAAGAACTACACGGCGCCAACGCAGTACGGAATGATCCAGATTTGGGGACCATACACTTTGGTCCAGAACAATGAGATCACTGGTGCAACGGCGGGCGCGGGTGTTTGGGCCAGCAGCTACGCTCTTGTGATCGCCAATAACATCCACAATAACGCCCAGGAAGGCTACAAGGTCGTCTATGACGGCACGGCCTCACAACCAGCAGTAGGGGCGTTGTTCGATAGCAATGAGATCGCCCACAACAACCCAACGCACGGCTATTGGGACAGCGGCGAGCAGGGGGGCGGCAAGGCGTGGAACACCCAGAATCTGACGTTCTGGTACAACTATGCCCACGACAATGGCGGGCCGGGTTTCTGGACCGACTTCAACAACATATACACGATCTACTGGTTCAATAAGTCGCGGAACGATACCAACGGGATCGAACATGAGATCAGCTTCAACGCAAGCATCATCGGCAACGATCTGCAGGACATGGGCTCTCAATCATATCAGTCCACTTGTCCGAGCTTCTTCTTCAGCTGTGCGGGCGTCGCGATCGAGAACTCAGGCGGGTCGACGGGAAACCATGCCGGCATCATCGAGATCGCCTATAACGTGATCAAGCCCGGGCAGTACGGCCGTGCGATCGCCCTTCGCGAACAGAACAGGGGCGCTTGCAGATGCTCCTACGCAACCGACCCTTATTGGATTCGAAATGTCTGGGTTCATCACAATACGGTGGATGTGACCAACGGGTTGAAGAACGCGCCTATGATCGGTGCAGCCGCGGATACCGGTAATCAGACAATGTTCCATTCGCGCAACGTCAAGTTCGACTACAACGACTACACGGGATTCGGCACGACGCACTTCTTCGCGTGGCCCAATTGGGCCTTTTATGATTTCGCCGCCTGGAAACGACTTGGGCAGGACGCTCATAGTACGATGCATTGACCTATCGCCCAGGTCTGTCAGAGACGGACAAGATCGCCGTGCTAAACTCAGGTCCATGGTGGACCGCAGCGACCTCAAGGCTACCAAGTGCAAAGCACGTTCAAGGCCGGTGATGTGGACACGTTCTCCTGCATTGACCTTTAGTGTGCGCCGAGAGGTCTCTTGAGATGAATCGCCCGAGGCTTCCTTCCTCTCCCGGACCCATCTGATCCCTTAAGCGACGGAATAGTCATGGTCTGGTCAATTCCGCTAAAGATCGCGTCGAAGATTGTGACCGAGCTAAATCGCTCGGCCAAGATTGTCCACGGGCTCATGATTTATCGACGGTATCGGCACTTCACCATGATCGCGCCGTTCACATTTGCAAGGAACCTGGCACTGTGCGCGACGAGCGCTCCTGCGTCCGGCTGCATAATTGAGTGCGGTGTCTGGCGCGGTGGAATGAGCGCCGGAATGGCCGACGTGGTTCCGGGCCGGCTTCACGTGCTTTTCGACAGTTTCGAAGGACTGCCACCAGCCCAAGATATTGATGGCGAAGCCGCAGTCTCGTGGCAAAAGGACACGAACTCACCAAACTACGTCGACAACTGTCGCGCAGAACGTGACTTTGCCGAGCGCGCGATGCGAATGTCCGCCGCGAAGCGCTTCAAGTTGGTCGAAGGCTGGTTCTGCAATACGCTAGCAGGCTTCACCCCGGAAGAGCCAATCGCGATCCTGAGACTGGACGGCGACTGGTACGACTCGACCTTGCAGTGCCTGACCGCACTTTACCCGTACGTCATGCCTGGAGGTCTCATTATCATAGACGATTATTTCAGATGGGATGGTTGTGCGCGCGCTGTCCACGATTATTTGTCGCACACCCGCGCAGTCGAGAGAATTGAAGGAAGGGGCACCTTGTGTTTCATGATAAAGAGGTAGCGTCGCCGGGCCCTGGAAAGAGCAGGCACAAACCAGAGAGCCAAGAGAGCTTATTCGGTGCGATCGGCTGGTTCGCGCATGCGCAACAAGCGCCTGCGCAGCACCCGAACAAAGCTGGGATACAGAGCCACGAGGTGGCGTCTGAAACTCATCGAGTCGGGATGAATGCAGTTCATGAAATCTATGTTGGCCATGGGTTTATGACCTGACCCTGTCATGAGATGCCATTCCGAACTGTCTTCCCTAACGTACAGGAATACATTCTGCCGGTACCAGAAAGCGACATCCTCATCGCCCCAGAAGACCGGACGAAACAAATCAAACGGGCAAAAAGAGTATTCTGCGAACAGCTTCGCCCAATACGAATGCGGTTGTTCATTGATATGGTTCGTGCCACCTTGGTTCAAATACGCCGCACTGAATAGCACTACATTGGACGCGTCTGTCAGGCACTTGATGAACTGGCAAGCGGTTTCTGGTTCGAGATGCTCCGCGACCTCGAGGCATATAGCAAGTTCAACTCTCTTATCAACGGAAAATGGTCGATTGAGATCAATGCTTCTGAATTCGATCGCATTATCGACCATCAAGGATTGTGAATTCCAGTCTCCATCAAGGCCCAAAAGCCGGGTAGCCCCGAGTTCATGGCATGCATTTAGCCAAGCGCCACGACCACATCCAACGTCCAATACGGACTTGGGTTGGAAGGTCGTCCATAAATAGTTCAGGTAACGCCTTGCCGATTGCAACGCTCCTTTGCTCTGAGTCGAGTAGAAACTCTCTCCGTACATTTTCGAATGTCCGGTGGGTTCTTGTCTTATCAGAGAAGTTTGCTGAGGCATTTTTAGATTCCCAAATGGATTGGGGCGCGCGGCAGAGATGCTTGGACGCATCAGATCCAAGTTGAAAGCGGACTGACATGATACACAGGCTAAGCGGGACGCCTAGGGCTTATAGCTCATAGGATAACGGGCCGGACCAAATGCCGGACAGGGCGATGACCGCTTTGCCCCCGAAATCGGACATCGGACAGGACGAAGACAGCTCCGCTTTGGGTCACAAGGGTCATCTGAGCAGTGGAACGGCGTGCAGCACGGATCGCGAGACCGAATGGTGAGGTCGAGCGCCTTATCCTGTGTTAATCGAATGCTCTGGAGCCGGCCATGGTCACAAAATGGTCAGCGCATACCCTAGCCAAATGCGGCAACCTTTCGGCAAGCTAGTCCGGAGCATGCGACCATGACGTGCAAGAACGGAAGCGGGGACATAACCGTAGGTAAGGCAATTGCAAGTCAAGCGATGCGACGGCCGAACGCGCCGGCCATCGTGTGTCCGAATCTAGAAGTTCTTTCCTTTGGGGACCTTGCACGCCACGTCCAGCTTGTCGGCAACCAGTTGCGCGCCGCGGGCGTCGGTAGCAATTCACGGATCGGGATTGCCCTCCCGCGCGGACCGGCTGCAGCCATACTCAGCATCGCGGCTTGCTGCAGCGGGATCCTGGTGCCGCTCAACCCCAGCCTATCGAACACAGACTTGGAAGCCGAGCTGACACATCTACGTCTCGACGCTTTAATCGTGTCGGACGATCTTCACAAGTGGAACGGCTTGGCCGGCGAGGGGTGTGGTCTCTTCACCGTTGCGAAGTCCAATTCCCCCCGCTTTGCGGATATTGCGCTCGAACAGATACGACCAATCGGCCGACGCAAACAGGCTCCGCCACCGACCGCGGAATCCTGGGCTTGCATCTTCCGGACATCCGGGACGACAGGCACCTTCAAGCGCGTGCCGGTGACCCACGGAAATTTGCTCGCAATGGCGAGCAAGATGCAGTGCTGGTTGCAGCTGACAGATGCCGACCGCTCTGCCTGCATTATGCCGCTCTACTACAATGCGGGGTTCAAAGTGACGCTGTTGGTGCCGCTGCTGATCGGATGCAGTGTCGCCCTGCCCGCATCGACGCAACCACGCGATTGCGAGGGATGGCTGAGCGAGCTGCAGCCCACTTGGCTGACTGCGGCTCCCCCCTTCCTGGAGGCGGTTCTCGAGAACCTTCGTGCGCAAGTACCCCAAAGGCCAGCCTCGTCTTTCGCACCTTCGTTGCGTTTCGTGCTTTCGACGGCGTCCTACCTGCCGCCATCAATTGGCGCGGAACTCCAAAATCGGTTGGGTCTGCCCGTCGCGGAGTTTTATGGCCTCAGCGAAGCGGGGATGATCACGGCACCAATCCTCCCGCCGGAGACCGCGAGGCCTGGATCGGTGGGGCGCGTCCCCCACGGTGAGATGGCCATCCAAAACGACGAAGGATCTCTCTTGGGCCCTGGTGAAGCTGGCGAGATAATGGTGCGCGGACCGAGCGTCACGCCCGGTTATCTTGTTGACGATATCGACGGAATTCCAACCGGCCTTCAGAACGGTTGGCTGCCAACGGGAGATATCGGAATAATTGATTCGGATGGACTCCTTACAGTTACCGGCCGGCGTAAGGAGATGATAAATCGGGGGGGTGAAAAAATCTCGCCGTATGATGTCGAAAAGGCCCTGCTCACGCATCCGGCAGTCCGCGAAGCAGCAGCATTCGCGTTGCCCCATCCGCGGCTCGGAGAGACTGTGGGTGCAGCGGTCGTTCTTCGCATCGGGGCCTCGTTGAGTTCCACGGAGCTCATTGCTTTCGTCAGCGATCGCCTCGCCCCCTTCCAGTTGCCTCGGCATATCGAGATCTTGGAAAACCTGCCCGTCGGCGTGACGGGCAAAATTTCGCGAAGTCAACTTTCAAGAGCATCCGTCAACGTTCAGCGGCCCATCGAACCTCCAGGCGTTCCGTTGGAAATGCTGATCGCAAACATTTGGCAGCGGCTTCTGAACCGCACCGATATTGGTATCGAAGATGATTTTTTTGAGGTCGGAGGCGATTCATTGCTGCTGACGGAAATGCTCCTTGCACTCGAGGAGACTATCCACCATCGCGTTCCAGCATCCGCTATCCGGATCCCACTTACCATCCTCCATCTGGCTGAAATCTTGGCCAGCAAGGAAGCCGCGAAGCAAGAGGTGATTACCCGTGTCAGATCTGGCGCAGGTACGCCTCTGTTTCTATTCCACGGAGACTATCTGCACTGGGGTTTGTACGGATATCGCCTTAGCGATCTGCTGAAAGGCGACGGGTCGGTGTATTTGCTGCACTCCGTGCTGGACAGTAGCGCGAAAATAGAAACGATCGAAGACATGGTGCAGCAGCATCTGCCACACATCGAAGCCATGGAGCCAGATGGTCCAATACGGCTGGCAGGCTTCTGCCACGGCGGGCATGCGGCTCTTGAACTGGCTTACCAGCTCGAAAGCCGTGGGCGTGAGATCGAATCTATTACCCTGATCGACACCCTCTCAATCAACGCTCGGCCTTTCATGCGTTTCATAGTGACGCTCATGTCTAGCGCCGGGCGGATGGTGCCGGGTGCGTTCGGCTCGAGGCTTCGTCGCGACGCAATTCTTTCGCTGTGGCTATTGAGTCAGATTTTGAAGGGAGATCGGAAGATTGGCCGCGTCGCGCGAATGCTACGATCAGGTACCGTAAGCAAGTCGATACACGCGACGTACTATCAGGCTATGTCGCAATATGTACCTCGGAAAGTCCGCGCCGACGTCGTTTGCCTCGTTTGCGAAGAGTATTCGGCGAAGTGGGGATATCGGGCAGAACCGTGGAGGAATTTGTGCGCCAACCTGCGCTACGCCCGGATACCCGGTGGGCATCATTCCTGTATCATCGATCACATGGGCGAGCTTGCCACTTGTCTTGATGGGACACTTCAGGACGCAGACACGTCTGCAGGCGCGCTTGCCGTGACGAACGCTGCCAATTCGTGACTTTGCTGCGGTAACGCCTTGACATCGAACTCAAAGGCCGAGGCGCTCAATGTGCAATAGGTGCACTTTGAACATCCCGCCCTGCAGGATGGGGATTTGCGAGCCGAATGAAGTGCGAACAGGAAATGGCGAGAAAGCAGGCCATGTCGAAGGATGATCTCGTCGTGGTGACGGGCGCCGGTGGCTTCATCGGCGGCCATCTGGTCAAGGTTCTGCAGGAGCGCGGCCATAA
>Ga0134126_10000836_pt1 | contig 38860 bp, 37 predicted proteins | sample KB31752_FD_96881 | JGI IMG/M metagenome (GOLD analysis project Ga0134126, IMG submission 96881) | Terrestrial soil microbial communities with excess Nitrogen fertilizer from Kellogg Biological Station, Michigan, USA - KB3-175-2 | ecosystem: Environmental > Terrestrial > Soil > Unclassified ...
AGGTACCCGCCGGTGTGGTGATCACCATGGCTGAGCGGCTGTACACCACGCCGATCACGTCCCAGCTTGTCGACCAGCGGCTGGAACACCGGGTGACCGACGAGGCCATCGCCGCCGGCCACGGTTCCCGCCGGTACCAAGCGCTGTGCGGGGAGGTGTTCGTGGCGGCGCCGATGGCCGCGCTGCCTGGCCGACCCTGCCCAACCTGCGCGGCGATCCTGGTGAGGGTGTCGCGACCCGCCTCGGTGCCCCAGCCTCGCCACCGCAGTGACGGCCTGCTGCGGCGGTTGCTGGGCCCATCATGGCCCCCGGTCCGGTGAGTCGGCGTCCGTCACCGGGTCTGAGCTCCCGCAGCCAGGTGTGCCTGCCACCGGAGATCGAAGGTTTGCTGGTCGAGGTGGTCGCCGATGGGTTCATCCTGCATTGTTGCGGGCCCAGGACCGCGCCGCTGGCGCTGATTGCGTCCTACCAGTGGGAGGGCTATGTCGATCTGGCCACGATCCGGCGCTTCGATCGGGTCACCACGGCCAGGGTCCCGGCACCACGATGCGGCCGGATCGACGTGTTCGCCCCTGAAACCGTGGTGTGGGCGTATGAAGGTCCGCCGCAACGGGCGCTGCGAGCGTTGCTGGACCTGGTGCATCCCCAGCACCCCGACGCTCCCAACAGCGCCTACCCGGCGCCACCCGCCCTGTGCATCCCGCGCGCCGAGCAACGCCCGATGACCATCCTGCTTCCGCCGCCGGGTCGGGTCCGGACCCGAGCTGCCCGGCTCGCCGAAGCGATCAGTACCGGACCCTCGGGTCGACCACGGCGTAGAGCAGGTCCACGACGAGGTTGGCCACGATGATGAAGATGCTGCCGACCAGCACCACTCCGAGCACCTTCGGTAGGTCGTTGTTGACTACGGCGTCCACCGAGTACTTGCCGATACCGGGCAGCGAGTAGGTGCTCTCGGTGAGGATCGCGCCGCCGAGCAGCAACCCCAGATCCAACCCGAAGATGGTCAGGATCGGGGTGAGCGCCGAGCGCAACCCGTGCTTGAGCACCACGGTGCGCTCCGGCAACCCCTTGGCGCGGGCGGTCCGAATGAAGTCCTCGCCCATGGTGTCGAGCATGCCGGCCCTGGTCAGCCGCGCGTAGCCGGCGGCGTACAGAAACGCCAGCGTGATCCACGGCAGCAGCAGGTCATAAGCCCAGCGCAGCGGGTTTTCCTCGAGGGGCACGTAGCTGCCTCCCGGCGCGGTGATTCCCAGCCAGTAGCTGAAGATCGACAGCGCCAGCAGTCCGGTGAAGAAGATCGGCAACGAGACGCCGGCCAGCGCGACGCCCATGGCGGCGCGGTCGAAGATACTGCCCCGGCGCAGCGCGGAGATCACGCCAGTGGATACCCCTGCCAGCAGCCAGATCAGCGCCCCGCCGGCTGCCAGCGACATCGTCACCGGCAGCCGATCGAGCAGGTCGGGCAGCACCGGGTTCTGGGTCAGGAAGGAGTACCCGAAGCACGGCGCCGGGCAGTGCACCGTGGTCGGGCCGGTGCTGTAGGCCGCGCCGAGCACCAGGCCCTTGACGAACCGGCCGTACTGCACCCAGACCGGATCGGTGAACCCGAGCTTCACCGCGATCTGGTGGATCACCTGCGGCGAGGCGGTCCGGCCGACGTAACGCGAGGCGAGGTCCTCTGGAGTGGCGCCGGCCAGCCGGGGCACCAGGAAGAACACCACGAACGTCGCGGCGGTGACGATCAGCAGCAGGAGCACTGCTGCGATCATCCGTCGCACGATGTAGGCGCCCACTGCTACCTGCGGGTGGTGCCCAGCGGCAGGTAGTCATACATCTGGAACCCGTCGGAGATGAACACGTTGGTCAGGTTCGGTGGCCGGTACAGCAGGCCCCTGGCCCAGACGCCGGGCAGCACGAACGCGTCCTCCATCACCTTGCGGTCGATGCCCTGCCAGATCTGCTCGCGCGCCGCGGTGTCGGTGGTCAGCAACGCCTGGTCGAGCATCTGATCGATCGCCGGATCTCTGATTCCCAGGTTGGTATTGCCTCCGGTGGCCCGGATGACCCGGCTGTCGACGATCTGGGCGAGGAACCCGTAGCCGTCGGGCCAGTCCGCGCCCCAGCCGTAGACGATCAGGCCGAGGTCGTTGGCTTTGGCGTAGTCCGGCTTGCCTGCGTACAGGCGCGTGTAGTCGCCCAGCGGGTACGGCTTGATCTCCAGTTTGATCCCGGCCCTGGCCAGCGACTGCTGCAGTGCCTCGGCGGCCGCCTTCTCCTTGGGCCGCTCGGCGCGGTAGGAGATGCCGGTGGTGAAACCGTTGGGCGCCCCGCACTGCGCGAGCTCGTCGCGGGCCTTGGCGATGTCGCCGGTGTGCTTGGGCGACGGGTAGAGATCGAAACGCTTCGCGCCCGGGATCACCGGCGGCAGCAGGTTCGTGGCGATCTCGCCGCCCGTGCCCCCGCCGTAGGCGCGCTGGTAGCCGGTCCGGTCGGCGGCATACAGCACCGCTTTGCGGCAGTGGATGTTGTCCAGTGGCGCGACGTCGGGGTTGAGCGCGGTGTACCAGAGCCGGGCGACGGATGCGGAGTCGGTGTTCGCGCGCAGGCCCTGGTAGGCGAGGATGCGGCCCTGCGCCGAGGGCCCGACGCCGGCGCCCTCGATCGCGACGTCGAGATCACCGGAGATGAGCCGGTTGTCGACGTCGTCGGCGTTGACGTTCAGATCGACGGTGATCCGGTCGGGCAGCGGTCGGCGGTTCGGATCGGTGGCCGGGTCCCACTCCGGGTTTCGGACCATCGTGAACCGCTTGCCCAACTCGTTGGTCTGGAACTTGTACGGGCCCGTCGAGACGACGTGCTCCTTGTATTTCGACCCGGTGTCCTTGGCCCGCGGCACCGGCATCGTGGCCGGGATCTGCGCGAGGTAGTCGAATCCGCTGAACGCCTTGCGGAGGTGGAACACGATCGTCCGGTCGTCCGGCGTCTCGATCGCCTTGAGGCCGAGCTTGTCGGGATCGGGATCGGCGTACGGGCTGGTGTAGCCCTGCAGGTCCAGGAGGTCGTTGAAGTATGTCGGCCCGTTGGGGAACGTCGTCTTATCCAGCGAGCGTTCGACGGCGTACTTGACGTCCTTGCTGGTGACCGGGCTGCCGTCCTCGAAGCGCACGCCTGGGCGAAGCGTGTAGGTCCAGGTCTTGGCGCCGTCGCTGGAGCGGCCCAGTGACTCGGCGAGGTCCGGCACGAGCGTGGCGCCCTGCGCTCCGGGGGCCGGCTTGAACATCACCAAGGCCCGCCCGTAGAGCCGGGCGAAGTTCCAGGTGTAGGCGTAGTAGGTGTCGGCCGGGTCGAGGGAGTCCCAGTCGCCGGAGTCGGCGTAGCGCAGGGTGCCGCCCTTGGCGTCGGAGGGATTGTGGATGCCACCTGACGTGCCGCGGTCGGGGCCGCCGGTGCTCGGCCCGCCGCACGCGGCCAGCAGCAGGGCGGCCAGCGCGGCCAGCGCGGCGGCTGGGCGTTTCGTGCCCATGTGCTCGTTTACTCCTTCATCGCGAGCGCGGATCCAGCGCGTCGCGTAGTCCGTCGCCGAACAGGTTGAACGCCAGCACCGTGACGAAGATCGCCAGCCCGGGGAAGAGCATGAAGTTCGGCGCGATCTGGAACCAGTGCGTGGCTTCCGAGAGCATGCCGCCCCAGGTAGGGGTCGGCGCCCGAACGCCGACGCCGAGGAACGACAGCGCCGCCTCGAACAGGATGTTGGTCGGGATCAGCAGCGTCGAGTACACCAGGATCGGCGCGGCCAGGTTGGGCAGCATCTCGGTGCACAGGATTCGCGGGCTGCGCGCGCCGAGGCTGCGCGCGGCGTCGATGAACTCCCGCTCGCGCAGCGACAGCGCCTGCCCGCGGACGATCCGGCCGATGTAGGGCCAGCTGAAGAAACCGATGATGAACACCATCAGGGTGATCCGCAGCGTGTCGCCGGTCAGGCCGAACGCCCGATCCGGCACCACCCCGGCCAGCGCGATCGCGAACAGCAGCAGCGGGAAAGCCAGGAACACGTCCATCGTCCGGCTGATCAACGTGTCGACCCAACCCCCGAAGTACCCGGAGATCACGCCCAGCACGGTACCGAGCAGCACCGACAGCATCGTTGCGGCGAACGCGATGAGCAGCGAGATGCGCGAGCCGTAGACGACCCGGCTGAACACGTCGCGACCGTTGACCGGCTCGGCGCCGAACAGGAAGTCCGGGCTGATGCCGCCGAAGTGGCCGCGGGGCACCTGCAACTCGGGATCGACCTTGTCGTAGTGGAACTCCAGCGGCGGATGCCCGAGTATCGCGACGATCACCGGCGCGAAGATCGCGACCAGAATCAAGGTTATGACGACGCCGCCACCGGCGAGCGCGACTCTGTCGCGCTTGAGGCGCCGCCAGGCGATCTGGCGCAGGGATCGCCCCTGGATCGCCGTGGCCGCTCGCCCTTGCTCCGACATCCCGGGCATCGTAGGTCGCCGGTTCCCGCAGTCTGGATGCAGACTGCGGTTTTTCAGGCCCCAGCAACAGCAGTCTGCATCCAGACTGCGCTGGGTGACCGACCGTCGTGACGTTGACATGCTGGAGGCTCGGCTGGACAATATCTGAGCATCCGATAATAAGTTCCGAATGGAAATGTTTCACACAAAAGGAACTTGGTTGGGGCACCGGTCCGGTTTCGGCTGCGGTGGCCGGAGGCGGTGACCAAGCGCACTGCTGACCCGGCCGTGGGAGTTTGAGGAGTGACGATGTCCCAAGCAATCACTTCCCGCGCCCTGCCCGCCATTCCCTCTCGCATACCAGTGCGTGAGCTGTTGCCGTGGGCAGTCTTCGGAGGCGTGCTGCTACTGATGTTGCTTTACTTCGTCGGCGCGGAACAGGGTGCGACGGCGCTGTTGTCGGGTAGCTACCTGCACGAGTTCCTGCACGATGGCCGCCACCTGCTCAGCTTCCCCTGCCACTGACACGGCGGCGGACTTCTCGAAAGCGCCGCGATGGTGAGAACACTGCTCGTGCGTGGCTTGTGGGTGGGCTTGGTCGCGGGCCTTCTTGTTCTGGGATTCGGCTATCTGTTCGGCGAGGCCGCGATCGACCGCGCGATCGACTTCGAGGAACAGGCGGCGCGCGCCGCAGGCGAGCATCATGGCGTCGAGCTAGTCAGCCGTTCCGTGCAGAGCACGATCGGTCTCGCGACGGCGACAGCGATCTACGGCGTGGCGTTTGGCGGCATCTTTGCGCTGGTGTTCGCCGCGGTATCGGGCCGCCTCGGTCACCTCGGCGTCCGGGGTACCGCCGCGCTGCTGGCACTGGCCGGCTTTGTGTCGGTGAGCCTGGTGCCGTTCCTCAAATACCCAGCTAACCCACCGGCCGCCAACAACCCCGAGTCGATCGGTGAACGCACCGGGTTGTATGTCGCTATGGTGATCATCTCAGTAGCGGTCACCATCGCGGCGATCCAACTCGGCCGCCGCCTGGCGCCTCGCTACGGATTGTGGAACTCAGCGTTGCTGGCGGCCGCAGCCTTCGTGCTCGTCATCGCCGGCGCGCAAGTGGCACTACCGACGGTGAACGAGACACCGGCTGATTTCCCCGCCGTTGTCCTCTACCAGTTCCGGCTGGCTTCGCTGGGCAGCCAAGCTGTGCTGTGGACCACTCTCGGGCTCCTGTTTGGGTGGCTCACCGAGCGGCGAACCTTGACCACTCGGCCAAGATGGAACGATGCATCTGGTGCGGGATGACCGCGAGGGACGTCGGATCATCGACGAGGATCACCGGGTTTGCGATGCCATCGCGGCGCTGAGTGACCATCCGGCGCTGGCCCGCTGGGCAGAGGTGTTCGCCCTGCTCGGGGACCCCAGCCGGCTGGCCTTGCTGGTCTGCATCCGCCGAGCCGGTCGAATCTGCGTTTCCGATCTGGCGGCGGCTACTGCGCTCAAGGAAGCGACCGTGTCGCAAGCGCTGCGGCTGCTGCGCAGCCGCGGGGCGGTGATAGCGGATCGAGACGGTCGGGTAGTGCGCTATTCGCTCGCCGATGACCTCGTGACGACGCTCGTTGACCGGGTGACCACCACAACCCCGTCGCAGGCCTGACGCTGCTCATCGCAAGGCTTCGGCGACCCGGGACAGCGCGCGGGTCAGTTCCCCTAGTTGCTTGTCGCCGATGCGCTCGGCCAATTCCATCTGGTCGGAGTCAACGGCGGCCCGGATGATCTCGTACTTGGCAAGCCCTGCGGAGCCGGGAACACCAGCACCCGGCGGCGATCCGCGAAGTCACCGCGCCGGTAGACGAGGTTGTCGGCGACCATCCGGTCGATCAACTTGGTGAGCGTCGGACCGGGTAGCAGGACGAAATCCTTGATCTCGCTCATCGGTTTCCCAGGGCTGTCGGCCAGCAGCCGAAGCACCCGCCACTCGGCAAGTTCGCAGTCGTTAGCGTGCAGCACAGCGACCAAGCGCCGAGTCACCCGACTCTCCACCTGGCTGAGCAGATGGGCCAAGCCCAGCTCAGACCCAGCTGTCACATCACAACCTACTCGTGAGAAAGTGTCATCCGAAACTAATCGTTTAGAAAATATCATCGTTCCACACCGCCCGTCCCGGGGAACGTCAGCTGCCGACGTGGATGCCCGGGCGGCGGGCGGGATCGCGGTCGATGCGGCGGAGGATCTCCCTGACCACCGGTGCGGTGTCGCCCCGGCCGAGGATGAGGTAGCGCAGCAGGTGGCCGATCGGGTTGCCTTCGGCCCATTCGAAGTAGCAGTGCGGGCGCACCCCGGTCGCGTCCCGCAGCGCAAGCAGGATCGCGGCGATCGCGTTGGGGACAGCTGGGCTGTCCGCGCGCAGGATGCGGTACCCGTCGACGTCGAGGCCCCGGACGTGGAGCACGTCGCTGAAGTCCGAGGGGTCGATCACGTCGATCTCCAAGAACAGCGTGTCGGCGGCCCCGGGAACGGGATTCATCCCGCGTTGCGCCGCTTCCTTCTCGGCGTACTCGGCACGATCCCCGGCCTGGCGCTGGTTGGCCACCAGGTGCAGGGCGCCGTCATGGCACAGCGAATCGGTGATGAACCGGCGCGCGGCCGGGTCGAACTCGATCCGGTCGGCTCGCAACTCGGTGGTCCGCGACACCCGGGATACCAGCGAGATGACCACGACGCCGGCGATGAAGGCGCCGGCGATCGTGATGCCATCGGGCTTCTCGACGATGTTCGCCCCGAGTGCGTAGAGCAGCACCAACGTCAGCACGGCGAACATGGCCGCGGCCGGCCGCCGCCGTCGCCGGACCGCAGAGATGGTGACGGCGACCGCGCCGGAGACCATCATGGCCAGGATGCCGGTGGCGTATGCCCCGGCCTGAGCGTTGACGTCGGCGTGGAACGTGATGGTGATGCCGATGCTGACGGCCGTATAGACCAGAACCACCGGGCGCACAGCCCGGCCCCACTCCGGCGCCATGCCGTACCCGGGCAGGTAGCGCGGCACGATGTTGATCAAGCCGGCCATCGCGGACGCACCGGCGAACCACAGGATCAGGACGCTGCTGATGTCATAAGCGGTGCCGAACGCATCGCCGAGCCGTTCGTGCGCGAGGTAGGCCAAAGCTCGGCCGTTGGCCTTGCCGCCCTGCTTGAACTCCTGCGGCGAGATCAGCACGGTGGTGATGAAGGTCGTCGCCAGCAGGTACACGCTCATGATCAGCGCGGCGGTGGTCAGCAGCTTGCGGGTGTTATGGATGCGGGAGGTGAGACGCTGCTCGGCGCTGGACCCGCCGGCCGCGACGAGCGGCATCATGCTCACCCCGGTCTCGAACCCGGACAGGCCGAGCACCAGCAGCGGAAACGCCGTCACGGCCGGGCCGACAATGCCACCGAAGCCGGCCCCGCCGGCGGTCACCCGATCGATCCAGCCGGTCAGCGCGCCGGGATGAGTCAGCACCTGCAGTCCGCCTTCGACCACGACCGCGGCGTTGAGCGCGAGAAACACCGTTACCAGCGGGATCGCCACGACGACGGCCTCGGTGAAGCCGAGCAGGAACACCCCGCCCAGGATCAGCAGCAGCACGATGGTGATCGCGGTGGCCTGCCCGTCCAGCGAGCGCGGTAGGTAAGGGTTCTCCAGCAGGTGGACGGTGGCGTCGGCGCTGGACAGGGTGATCGTGATGATCCACGAGGTCGCGACGAAACCGAGCAGGATCAAGACGAAGATCTTGCCCTTCCAGAACGGCAGCAGGTCCTCGAGCATGGCGACCGAGCCCTGACCGTGCGGGCTTTCCCTGGCGACGCGCCGGTACATCGGCAGCATTCCGAGCAGGGTGAGCCCGACGATGAGCAACGTCGCCAGCGGAGACAGCGCACCGGCGCTGAGCGCGGCGATACCAGGCAGGTAGGACAGCGTGGAGAAGTAGTCCACCCCGGTCAGGCACATCACCTTCCACCACGTCTGCGGCCGAGTGTGGGTCTCACTTGCCGCCGGCCCGACCGGGGGGACCTGGTACGCCAACAGCCAGCGCCTCACGCCATGGACCGGTGCCTGCGCTGGCACCGGGCTAGCTACCTCGGCGGGGATCGCGAGCTCTGGTGCGCTGCTCATCTGCCTCCTGCCGGACGGCACGCCGCTCCCACGACCCGACTAGCGCCGGGAGGACCACCCTGTGCCAGGGTGATCTCAAGCTGAATGTGTACCGCTTACCTCGACCGAGCGCTATTTCGCGGCTGGTGGCTAATCGCGCTCCTGGTGGTTGCAGGACGGAGCGTAGGCGCCATGCTCTGGTGACGTCGCGCTAGAGCTGGCCGGCGACGTCCCAGGATGGCGCGGCGTTGAGTGTCTCGGCGTCGAAGCCGGCCATCCGGCGGTACTGCGCCGCGATGGAATCGAGCTCGTCGCGGGTCATGACGTCTTCGATCCGGGTGAAGCCGTCCGGTGCGCGTTGCTCGACCAGCTGCACCACCCGCTCGGGCCCGCGCTGGCGGTTGGCCAGCACCAGGGCATTCATCGCCTCACGGCGCGCGTGCTCGTAGCCGGCGAGCCCGGCCGCCGGATCGTCGGCGCCGGACAGCTCCCAGGCCAGCACCCGACCGTCGATGATCGCCTGGGTGCCTCCGTTGGAACCGAAGGGGTACATCGGGTGGGCCGCGTCGCCGAGCAGGGTGACCCGGCCCGTTCCCCAGCGCGGCAGCGGATCCCGGTCCACCATCGGGTATTCCCAGATCCGTGGCGAGGCGCGGATCAGCGCCGGCACGTCGAGCCAGTCGAAGCCTCGGTCGGCCACGTACGGCAGCACATCGTCCAGCCCACCCAGGTGGTGCCAATCCCCGAGTGGCGCTGCGGTGGGTTGAGCCAGCCGCGCGCCGACTCCCCAGTTCAGCGTGGATCGGCCGCGCCGCTCGGCGGCCCGGGAGACCGGGTAGACGACCACCGTCGGATCGGACCCGGACACGATCATCGTGCGACCACCCAGAAACGGCGAACTGTCGGCCAGGCCGCGCCACAGGTGGATGCCGTTCCAGATCGGCGGCCCCTCCTGCGGGTGCAGTTGCGCACGCACCGCGGAGTTGACGCCGTCGGCGCCGATGAGCACGTCGGCCCGGTCGATCACCAGACGACCGGTGCGCCGGTCGCGCAGCTCGACCACCACCTGGACGCCCTGGAGCTCGAAGCGCTCGAGGACCAGGCCCGCGCGGACTGCGCCGGCTCCGAGACGATCGCGGGCCGCGCGCAGCAGCAGCAACTGCAGTTCACCGCGCTGGATCGAGTACTGCGGCCAGCGGTAACCGGCAGCCAGACCCCGCGGCTCAACGCAGATCCGGCCGCCGAAGCGGTCGTGATAAATCAATTCCTCAGTCGGGATCCCGGTCCCCGCGAGCTCGTCGGCCAAGCCCAACGCCACGAGCTCCCGGGTGGCGTGCGGCAGGATGTTGATGCCTACTCCCAGCGCAGTGAGTTCGTGGGCCGCATCGACGACTCGAACCCCGATGCCCGCTGCGTGCAAACTCAACGCCGCCGTCAGCCCGCCGATACCCGCACCGACAACCAAGACATCCACGACAAAACTCTGCACGGGGATCGACCGGTCTGCGACCCAATTCCGACTGCTGGGCGTCATGTGGGTGATGCCGGTTCAGCCGTCGGGTCGTTCCCGGTGAATTCAGGCACAGTCGAGGCGGGGAAAGAGCACTTCCCGGGCCAGCAGCAGCAGGGCGGCAGCGGCAGGGATGGCCACGAGGGCGCCCACTATGCCCAGCAGGGCGCCTCCCACCAGCACTGCTACGACCGTCACCAGCGCCGGTATCTTGACCACCCGGCCGATGATCCGGGGGACGAGCAGGTAGTCCTCGGCCAGCCGGTAGGCCACAAAAAACCCAATCGTGGCCATGCAGACAGGCAGCGACACGGTCAGCGCGACCAGGCATACCACCAAGCCCGCGACGGTGGAGCCGATCACGGGAATCAGGTCCAGTAGTGCGACGAAAATGCTCAGCAACAGGCCGTACGGCACCCCCATGATCTCCAGGAACGTGAACGTGAGCACCCCGGCGATCAATGAGATCAGCAGGTTACCCAGCACGTAGCCACCGACCTTGGCGAAGATCTCGTCGCCGAGCAAGATCGCGCGTGGTCGCCGCGAATGCGGGACCATCCGATAGAGATTCGCGCGGATGCGGGGTAGGTCAGCCACGAAGTACACCGTGAGCACGATCACGATCAGCGTGCTGGACAACGCGCTGAACACCACCTGGCCGGCCCCCAGCAGGCCGTTGACCAGTCCTGAACCGTCTCCATCGAGGATTTGCTGCAAGCGCGGCTGCAAGTGGAGACGCTCGTTGAGCTGACCCAGGACCGCATTGTGACTCAGCGCCCTGGGCACCATGGTGGGGGCTTGCGTGAGGAACTGGGCAGCCTGCCGTGCCAGCGGGGGGACCGCCGCGGCCAGGAACCCGCCTACCACCACCAGGCCCGTCATCAGTGCGGTGACCACCGCGGCCCACCGCGGGACCCGGTGCCTAGCCATGATCGACACTGCCGGTTCCAGGCCGATCGCCAGGAACAGCGCCAGCCCGATCAGCACCAGCACGTCACGGACTGTGATGATCATCTCCACCATGCCGGCCATGACCGCGACGCCGGCGGTCGCACTCATCCCGATGAAGAACGGTGATCGGCGGTTGACCGGTCTGCCGGGCCGGCCGAGGGCATGCCCGGGAGTGCTCATGTGAGCAGCGACGGCCTCTGCGGCGGCAACCGGTCCCTCGGCCTCGGTATGCGGTTGAGCGACCAGAGGGTGGTGTCCCGTCCTCAGTGCTGAGCCGGTGACCCCGTTCTTGCTGCCCTCCAGGCCCTGATCGCGCGCTGCTGCCACGTCTTCCTCCCGTATACGCATCAGCGGCAGGGTCGCTCACCGCTGTCCCGACGCGGTCATGCCGGCGGCGGCCCTGGACTGCACAACGTTTCAATTTCTTCGGCCACAAATCAGCAATGCATGATTAGGCACGTGGTGGCGTTCTCGTCGTTACCGACGTGGCGCGTCAGCATAGCCGCCTGTTACGTAGCGTCATCCGATCGACTCACGTTTGGCGCGATTGCTGTGATGAACGTCAGTTGGCGAGTTTCAGAACGGTCAACGTGGCGCTGCCGACGTTGCTCACATAGGCCCGGCGGCCGTCGGGCATCATCGCGATGCTGGTCGGGGCGGCCCCGGTGGGAACCGTCGCGGCGACCTGGTTGGTCTCGGAATCGATCACCGAGACGGTGTTGCTGCCCTGGTTGACCACATAGGCGAACCGTCCATCCGGCGACCAGGCGAGATCCTGGGGGTTCTTGCCGACCGGGATGGTGGCCATCACCTGCTGGCCTGCGATGTCGACCATCGACACGGAGTTCGCGTTGTCATTCACCACACCGGCCAGCGGGCGGTGGGGGTTGACCACGATACTGTGCGGGCTGTTTACGACCGGGATGGTCGTCTCGACTTCGAGGTTACGGGTCTCGATCACCGACACCAGGTTGGAGTCATGACTGGTCGTGAAGGCGCGCTCACCATCGGAGGAGAACGCCACCGACCGCGGATACGGTGCGGTCGGGATCTGCCCGATGGCCGTGTTCGTGGCAGTGTTGATCACTGAGATGGACGCGATGTCCTGGTGCGGGACGTAGAGCTGTGTCCCGTCGGGCATCACTTCTGGGCGAGACGGGCGTCCGGACTGCGGGATGGTGGCGACCACGGTGTTGGAGCGGGTATCGAGCACGTCGATCGCGTGGATCGTCTGCTGATCGTTGAAGACACTGACGTAAAGGGTGCGGCCGTCGGGTGCGAAGCTGAGGAATTGCGGCGGCCCGGCCGCAATCGGAATCGTCCCGGTCACCTGGTTGGTTGCGGTATCGACCACGGTGACGACCCGAGCGTCTCGATTGGCGGTGTAGGCGTACCGGCCGTTCGGAGACACGGCGACGAAGCTGGGGGTGGCCTGCACCCGGATGGTGGCGCCGACCGCCGGGGTCGCCAGCGCAGCTCCGACCTTCGCCACTGGGCTCGGTTCGGCCCCGGGTGACGACGGGCGCTGCGCCGGCCCCTCGGTGCCCGACCTGACCCCGAGCACGACCAACAGAATCAGCCCGATCAGCGCCACTGCCGCGCCCGAACCGATGAGGACCCGCGACGGGCGCCTGCGGGCGGTGGATGCCGCCGGCTGGCTGCTGTCTGGGCGCGGGCTTGCGATCGGGGACGGCGCGGGTCGCGGTCGTGTCACCGCCGCCGAGCTCTGGACGGTCACCGCCTCGCGGCTGGCCGCCGTCTTCTCGGGTGCCGTCTTCTCGGGTGCCGACTTTTCGGGTGTCGCCTTTTCGGGTGCCGGGGCTTCAGCCGTGCGCTGCGCGGGTATGGGCAGCGGGGCTTCCGGCACGGTCGTGGCCGGGGGCACCGCAGACGCCGTCGGGCCATCGGGCCTGGCCGGCGGGTCGGCACGTCCATTGTGCTGCGCCGGGCGATGCAGGTGAGCCGACTGGGCGGCCAGCGTGGCGGCGCCAAGGGCGACGACGTGGTCCGGGTGCGGATCCACCACGACGGGGCGTCCCAACTGTTCCGACACCGTCTGCGCGACCGCCGGAATGCCCGACGATTCGCCGACCAGCAGGACCGCGCTGAGGTCTGCGGGCTCGACCTGAGCCGACTGCAGCGTTCCGGACAGCGCAGTGATCGTGGACTCGATCGGTTCGGGTGCATCGTCGCCGCCGAGGCGTTCGAGGCGTTGCGGTTGCCCGAGGATCTGCCCCTTGCCGGATTGTCTACGCAGGACCGTTGCGTTGAACGTGCCGCCGTCGAGGTCGTACACCGCTATCGTGTCGCCGTCGTGCCAGCCTTGGGTCGCGGCGTAGTAGGCCGCGGCGGCTTCGGGCTCGGTCACCAGGCCCGGCTTTGTCAATCCCGCCTGACGAGCGGCCTCCTCGAACAGGGCGCACCGGAATGGACCCCAGCCGGCAGGGCGGGTCAACACGATGTGATCGGGTGATTCGCCTTGGGTCGCGGTGACCGTGTCCACCACGTCGCGCAGCAGGGCGCCCAACACATCGGTGACGGCATATGGCGCACCACCGAGGACGACCGGCGCCGGGTCGCCGAGCCGGCTCATGAGCTCACGGCCAACTCCGTGCGCGCCGTTCTCGGCCGCCGCCTCACCGGTGGCTACTGTGCCGTCAGCCTGCACGGCTACCACCGCGGGGGCGACCACCGCACCGTTACCACCCAGCGAGATCATTTCGGCGGCGCTCCTCGTCCTCGCGATCGCGGCCGCCACGGAAGTAGGCCCGACGTCGATTCCGAGGCTATAACTCACCAATCCTCCACTGAAACGAAACCCACAGTAACCTACACCCCACACGGAAGATTGACAGCCTCGCGTTCCCTCCTGAACAGAAGCTCTCCTGCCGGTTCGGCAGTTGCCCTGAGTAGTCAGTCGAGTACGGCGTGGCACGCCCCGCTCTCCTCACTGTCCGTATCGTTAACGAAGCGGTAGGTGACGACGATGAGTGATGCGGTAAACAGTGGCGAACTCGAACGCGTAGCGACATGGGCAGGTCAGGATGAGTTACTGGCTCGGGATTGACGTGGGCAGCACCTTCATAGCCGCGGCCGTCTGCCGCCGGCAGCCAGATGGAGGTGCGCACCTCGAAGTGGTGTCTCTGGGTGCCAAGTCTGATGTGGTGCGCTCGGTCGTGTACCTGGGCACCGCGGGTGAGGTCGTGGTGGGGGAGGCGGCCGAGCGCCGCGCCGGTGCCGACCCGGATCGGGTAGTCCGCGCGTTCACCCGGGGCATCGGCGAGGACGTCCCGCTGGTGATCGATGGCGTCGAGTACTCGGCGCCGGTGCTGACCGCCTCGGTGGTCAGGTGGGTGGTCGACCGGGTCGCGCAGCGCGAAGGCGGTCCCGCGCAGGGCATCACGGTGACGCATCCGGCAAGCTGGGAGGCCGGCAAAGTCGGTGCGATGGCCGATGCGCTGGACGCAGCCGGTCTGCCGCAGGTTGCGTTGTGCAGCGGCCCGCAGGCGGCGGCAATCAGCTACTCGATCCGGGAACCCCTCGATATCGGTGCCACCGTCGCGGTCTACGACCTCGGTGGCGGCACCTTCGACACGGCCGTGGTGTGCAACACCGGCGAGACGACGTTCTCCGTCCTCGGCGTGCCCGAAGGCATCGACGGCGTGGGTGGCACTGATTTCGATGACGCCGTGTTCGGCCACGTCCTGGTCGCGGTGCCGGCAGTGAGCGAGCAGCAGCCGGACACCACCGCACGGATGCGCCGCAGCTATGCGCTGTGCCGGCGGGAGTGCACCGAGGCCAAGGAAGCTCTCTCGGTCGACACCGAGGTGACGATCCCGGTGTTGCTTCCGCACGTCCAGTCCCAGGTCAGCATGACCCGCGCCGAGTTCGACGACCTGATCCGCCCGCAGATCACCGAAACCGTCGACGCGCTGCGCCGCACGCTGGCCTCCGCCGGGTTAGGCCCAGCGGACCTCGACGCGGTGCTCGTCGTCGGCGGGTCGGCGCGCATCCCGCTGGTCGCCGACCTGCTGGAGGCCGGGCTCGGCCGTCCGGTCGTGGTGGACGCCGATCCGCAAGTCGCGATGGCGGTCGGCGCCGCCATGTCCGGGTTCGCGCCCGGCGCTGCCGGCATCGACGACGCGACCACCGAGATGGATGTCCACGCGGCCAGCTCAGCTCTCGCGCCGGTCGGGGCGCCCGCGTCCCCCGCTCCGGAGCCCGGCCACCCTGAATCGCACGAACCACCCTGGCTGGCCGCCACGGGGTTGGACGCCACGGGGTTGGACGCCACGGGGTTGGACGTCGAAGCCCCTGACCCCAATTGGCGCCCAGCCAGCTCGGGACGCTTCGCGCGGTTGGCGGCGGCGGGGTTGTTCGGCCTGGTGCTGGCCGGCGCCGCAGTGTCGGCGCCGTTCATCATGACCTCACACCGGGGAACCGATTCCACGCCGGCCGGGATACCGGCACCCGAGATTCCGGCGGGCCTCTCGGTTCCGGCGCCCCAGCCGCCCGCGCCGGTGGCTCCAGAGGCGCGACTTCCCATGGCGCAACCTCCCATGGTTCAGCCCCAGGCCCCAGACGCCCCGGTCGCCACCGTGGCGGCCATTCCGGCACCTAACGCCGGCAGCGGCGACAACCGCAACCCGCTCAACGCAGACTCCACCCGCGGCGTCGCGACTGCACCCGCCGCGTCGAACAAGCCTCTCAACAGCGCCGCGCGGTCAAAGGCCCCACCGCCGCCTGCGCCGCGCACCGGTGCCAACCGGTCACCAGCCCCGGTCGCCACGACTGCTGCTCCGCCACCCCCCGTTCCGGACTGGGTGACCCGAGCGCGCAGCTGACCGGTCCTGGTAATCAGGATCGAGTGGCCAGCGATGGTGACATCCGGCGGTGGCCGTTGGCGGACCAATCGACCATCAGCAGGGTGGCGTCATCTTGCAGCTGCCCACCCTGGTGGGTGAGCACCGCGGCGGCCAACCGCCGCAAGGTCTCCGGAGCGGACAGCTCCGCGAGTGAGGCGCGTTCGGTGAAGTCGACCAACCGTTGCTCGCCGAAGAACTTCCCGGCTGCATCCCGCGCCTCGACCACGCCATCGGAGTACAGCAGCAGCCGATCTCCCGGCTCAAGCTGTTCCTGCGCGACGGCCTGATCACCGCTGGTGGGCGAAGGCAAGCCGAGCGGGCGCCGCGGGGGGTGCGCGAGTTCCTTGACGACCCGGCCGCCGCGCACCAGCAGTGGCGGCGGATGGCCTGCTAACAGGTAGTGCAGCAGACCGGTCTCGGTGTCCAACCGGGCGAGCACCGCGGTCACGAACCTCAGCGGACCAGGCTGCTCGGTGACCAGGCGGCTGGCTTGGCCGGCCAGCGCAGCCAGATCGGTTTCACCGGCGCGACGGGCGTTGCGAATCGCGGTCAGCGCCAAGGCGGTGGTCAGGCAGGACTGCATGTCGTGGCCGACGGCGTCGAACACGGCCAAGTCCAATGTGGTCGAGTCCGTCGAGTAATCGTAGGCGTCCCCGGCAACCTGGTCGTGAGGTTCCAGCAGCGCGGTGACGACGACTCGTTCACTCGCGAAGGTGCGGGGTGGCAGCAGCTGCCACAGCAACTCCGACGGCACCGACAGCGGCGTGTTATAGCGCAGCATCCGCAACCGGTCACTGTAAACGATCTTGGTCATCACGATATGGCCCATCAGCCCGGCCAGTGACCAGCACCGGGCTCGCAGTTCCGGATCATCGATCACGCCCTCGTCGAGACCGACGCGCAGCACCCCGATGCGTTCCGTGCCGTCCAGTATGGGCACCCACAGCAACCGCTCACCCGGACCATCGTTGGCGGGCAGGATCTCTCCGAGCTGGTAGGCGCGTCCGGCGATCGTCCCCTCGATCTGCACCGGCGAGATCCCGTGCGGCGACATCGGAGTCAGCACTTCCTGCGCCAGGTCCACCAGCAGCAGATCCGCGGTCAGGCCGACATCTCGGACTACGTCCGCGAGCATGATGGAGAGCCGGTCCCCGGTGACCAGATGCGCGTCGTCGACGACTCGCGCCAGCACCTCCCCCCACGGCCCGGCCCACATGCTCATGAGGCGACAGCAGTCAGCGGTCGTCGCCGGTCGCGTCCGCAACGGTAGCGACCAGGTTCAAGACGGTGTCGAGTCCGGTGATCCGTACCGGGCGCAGCACGGTGCGGTTGTTCCCGGTCACCACGCGCAGCCGGCTGCCCTGCTCGGCGCACCGTTCGTGATGCGTGACCAGCAACGCCAAGCCCGCAGAAGACATGAAGGTCAGATCGCTGAGGTCGACAACCAGTGCGGCCGACTCGACGAGATCGGCCTGCAGGTCGGTGAGCTGGGCGTCGACGGCTGGAGCGGTGAGGGTGTCCAGCTCACCGGCCACCCGTACGACCACCGCGACGTCGTCCCGGCGTTGCACATCAACGCACAGCGGCAGATCCGGGGCGTTCACGACTGCTCGGCCGGAACCAGGATCGGGGACATCGTGATGGCCTTTCGGCGATTTTGCCGTCATGGGCAGGGACGTACGCTGCGGCTACCGCGTAGCGCTGCGCGATCGTAACGATATGGCGCAACGTTGTGCAAGGCGCATGGATCTATGCAGCATCGCGCGCTAGCTCCTCGGCGAGGTGCGGCGTTATATGGTGCGGGGGATGAATGACGACGATTTCCCCGCAAATATCCTCGGTGTGCAGGTATCCGAGCACGGTCCCGACTCGCGCGTGGTCACCGTGAGCGGTGAGGTGGATGCGCTGACCGCGCCCAAACTGGCCGCCTACCTGACCGCGCAACTCGCCGTCGCCCGAGTCGTGGTGGTCAACTTGGACGAGGTCCGGTTGCTGGGCTCAGCCGGGTTGCGGGTGCTCTTCGAGGCGAACGAGCTCGCCACCCGGCAAGACCGGGAGCTGCGGCTGGTGTGCAATTCCCCGAACGCCACGCTGGCGCTGGAGGTCAGCGGTCTGCGCGAGTACTTCGCCATGGCCGACAGTGTGCCGGAAGCGCTGAACAGCTGACCGGTCTTCAGGCCGATTTTTCAAGGCAGGGTCAGATGCAGCCGTACGGTCGTGCCCGCCGGATCGCTGTGCAACTCGAGGAGATCACTGAACTGCCTGGCCAACCACAGCCCGCATCCGCCGACCTGCCCGGGCGGGCGCGGCAACTGCCCGGCCAACGGGTCACGCAGCCCGGCGCCGGCGTCGCTGACCTCGCACAGAAGTGTCTGGTGTCCGGTCCATAACTGCAGCACACCCGAGCCACCGCCATGCTCGATCGCATTGGTCGCGACCTCGTCGACCGCCTGTACGAAGGGCGCGACCGACCGGGTATCCGCGCCGATCTGGCTGGCATGGGAGCTCACGAAGTCCCGCAAAGTGGCCAGCTGTTCGGCGCGGCTGAACTTCAACCACAGGTTCGGGGGCGGCAGCTCGGGAAGTGGCGAGGAGTTGCACTCGGTATTGAACGCCGCCGGATCGACGTAGACGGGGCTGGGTCGAGGCTGCCCGCACTCCACCAGTTCGGGGTGGGTACGAGCGACGCCGGTCCGGACATCGTGATCAATCGCGGTGGTGTCGTAGGTGCACATAAGTGCCACGGGGGCGTCGGCCAGCGCGCTGTTGACCAGTGACTCGTGGCGAATCCATGCCTTGGCCTCCGGTGTCGTTCGGGCGGTCCACCACGGCTCTCTGATGATCCGCAACCTTCGCCCGTCCGGGCGTGCCCGGTGCGTGGTGCGGTACATGGCCGCCAGCGCACGTACCGGATGCCGGTAGCACCTGCTGCTTGCACGCCACGTCACCCGCCCGGCGTCGCCGCCCAGCGCCGCCCGTAGCCAATCGGAATTACGGTCCGTGGTAGCGATCTGGATTGGCTCGTCGCGCTCAAGACCCTCGTGGATGAACGGAACGGTAACGGCGAGGAACTCCTCCTCGGACCCGTACAGCAACGCCTGGTGCGTCAATAACCCACCACCCGTGGAGGCATCACCTTGTTCGGTGGCGGCGTGGCACAGCACGCCGCCACTCCGACCGCACGACCGATCCACCGCCGCCGAATGCCCCGAGAGCCGACGTTCCAAACGTCGGTCGGGAGTGCGGGCGCGGTTGTCACTCCAGGGTCAGGTGCAGCCGTACCGTCGTCCCCGCCGAGCCGCTGCGTACCTCCAGAAGGTCGCAGAACTGGCGGGCCAGCCATAGCCCGCAGCCACCCGCTCGACCAGGTGGAAGCGGCAGGTGTCCGGCCAAGGGGTCGCTCAGGCCCGAGCCGGTGTCGCTGATCTCGCACGACATCGCCTGCGGGTCGGTCCAGATCCGGATCACTCCCGATCCACCGCCGTGCTCGATCGCGTTGGTGGCGACCTCGTCGACTGCCTGGACGAACTGGGTGACGGACTGCGCTGCTGCGCCGGCCCAGGTCGCGTAGGAGGTCATGAATGCGCGCAAGGTGGCCAGCTGGCCCAGTTGGTGAAACGCCAGCTGGAGCGCGGACGAGGGGGGTTCGGGCAGGGGGGCGGAGTCGCATTCCGCGGTGAACACCGCCGGATCGGTGTAATGGGGGCTGGATCGGGCGCCGCCGTCCACCACCAACTCCGGGTGGGTCCTCGCCACCTGAGCCGCCACCTCGTCGTCGACCACCCGAGTGTCATACGTGCACAGGACGGCGGCGTCCGCCGAGGCGAGTGCAACGTTGAGCAGCGACTCGTGCCGGACCTGTTCGGTACCCTCCGGTCCGGTGCGGGCCGCCCAGCACGGTTCACCGATCATCCGCAGCCGCTGCTTGCCCGCCCCTTCCCGGACTGCACGGTTCAGCGCCGCGAGGGCACGGACGGGATGCCGGTACCACTGGCTGCAATCGCCGAACACCAGCTGCCCGGCGGCGGAGCCGAGCGCGACCCGAAGCCAACCCGCGTTGCGGTCGGGGGACATCACCCAGATCAGGTCGCCACCCGACAAGCCCTGCTGGATGAACGGCAGCGTGCCCGCCAGGAACTCGTTTCGCGACGCGTAGAGCAGCCCCTGGTGCACCAACGACGCGCCACTGCGGCTGGTGCCGTCAGTGCTCACCGAGTCGCCTTCCTCCTCGCCGGACAGCGCCGCACGCGCGGTACCCACAATCGCCACTTGCCATCACCACGAACCTATCAAACCTCCGGTGGCGGGCTGCCATCGTCGGCCCACCGGTGTCCCCCCTGTTGTCGGCGTACCCCACGCGCACTCCTTGTTCCGGCTATTGTGCGCATTGTGAGAATAGGGCTTTCCCGCTTTCTCGTTCATCCGACGTTCGCTGCGCCGACATGTTGTGAATCCGGGCCGTCATCTCGAGGTCGTCCGCCGGTGATCTCGAAGTGTCACCCTGATATGGCTGGTTAGGCAACCCGTCTTTGTCACCACGTGGGCCGCAAACCTGTTGCGGACGGAGGAGACATGACCGACCGTGAACTGCGCGTCGCGATCCGGGAGCGATTCGATGCGCTGCGAATCGCGGTGCAACAGCGCCGCGCCGAACTGATTGCCGAAACTGAAGCCGATTTGCTCGAACGGTGCCAGGCGGAGAGCGAGCGCATCGAGCAACTAAACCGGGGACTCCACGAAATCACCGAAGAGGCGAACCGGAAAGCTGTTGCCTTGCTCCGCGAGTTCGAGGACCTGGCTGGTGGTGGGCGCTGGAAAGGTATTCGGCAGACGATGTTCGAGGTTCCCCGTATCTGCCGTGTCAATTCCGACCGCAGCAAGCGCCACCGCACCTTGATGGCGGACATCGAGAAACAAACCGAGCTGGCACTGCGGGTGCTGGATCGGCAGCAGGCGAGTTTGCTGCGCGCCCCCGACCGGGCTCGGACCTTGATGGCCAAAGGCGTCCCCGCCATCGTCACCGGCCTGATCCCCCCGGCCCGCCTGTCCGAAGCCTGACCCCTCTCCCCGCCCCGCCCCCGCACCCCGAAGAGGGTGAACGGGTCAGCGGGTGGGGGGCTGGACGAGGCCGGTTTGGTAGGCGGCGGCTACTGCTTGGGCCTTTTCGCGAACGCCGAGTTTCATCATGACGCGGGCCAGGTGCGTTTTGACGGTGGCTTCGCTGATGAACAGCTCCGTCGCGACATCGGCGTTGGACAGGCCGCGCGCCATCAGCGACAGCACTTCCCGCTCACGTGGCGTCAGATGCTCCATCTCCGCCGGGGTGGGCGTGTGTGGCTCCGGCCTGGCGGCGAATTCGTCGATGAGCCGGCGGGCCACCGCGGGGTCCAGCCAGGCCTCGCCGGCAACCACCGAGCGGATCGCGTGCACGATCTCGGCGGGGGCGGCGTCCTTGAGCAGGAAACCCGAGGCGCCTGCGCGCAACGCGGCGTACACCGCCTCATCGATGTGGTAGGTCGTGAGGATGATCACCCCGATGGGCTGGCCGCTGTGCGCGGTCAGACCCTCCTCAACCACGGCGCGGGTCGCGGCGACGCCGTCGGTGCCCGGCATGCGGACGTCCATGAGCACCACGTCCGGTCGCTGGGACCGGATCTGGGTCAGCGCCTCTGCGCCATCGGCGGCTTCTGCGACGACCGAGATGTCGTCCTCCGCGTTGATCAGCATCACGATGCCCGCTCGCACCAGCGGCTGATCGTCAACCACCACGACTCGGATCACGCTGACACCTTCCCCTGATTGCCCGCCTGATGACTCCCCGGAAAATCGAGGTCATCGCCGGAGGCGCGCGCTACGGCCCGGTCTTGGATCTTGCCGTGCGCGGTAGTCGGAAGGGGTAGCGTCGCAGCCAACCGGTAACCACCGTTGTGGTGGGGTCCGGCGTGCAGCCGCCCGCCGGCAGCCTGCGCCCGGGCCCGTAGACCAGCCAGGCCGCGACCGACCGACAGCGCCTGGCCGCGATTCGCCGCCGCCGGGTTGAGGTCGTTGTCGATCTGGATGAGCAGGCGGTCGTCTTCCCAAGCCAGCCGCAAGTGCGGATACGAATTCACGCCGCCGTGTTTCAGAACGTTTGTCAGGCCTTCTTGCATGATGCGATAGGCGGCGAGATCGATACTGGGGTCCAGGTTACGTGGTGTTCCCTCGACATGAACGGTGACCGGCATTCCGGTCTCTCGTAGCGAGGTGAGCAGTAACGGCAAATCGGCCAGCCCCGGTTGTGGTCCTAAATCGTCGAAGCCGCCGGCGCTGCCGGCCGCGCTGGCCTCCAGCACGCCGAGCAGCCTTCGCAGCTCTGCCATGGCCTGCTTGCCGGTGCTCTCGATGTGTGCCAGTGATTGCGTGACCTGTGCGAAGTTCGTTTCGGCGACGCGGGCGGCGCCGGCGGCCTGCAAAACGATTGCGGTTACCGCGTGAGACACGATGTCGTGGAGTTCTCGGGCGATCCTGCTCCGTTCCGCGGTCACCGCTTCCCGGACTGTCTCACGCTCGCGCTCCAGCTCCTGGACGTGTTGCTTGCTGGCCCGGGTCACCCGGCCCGCACCCCACGCGCCGACTGTGGCGATGAGCAGGAAAATGGAATTGGGAACGAATGAATACAGTTGGTCGGCAAGCGTATCGTGCACGCGAAACGCGACACTCGCGCCGAGTCCGATAGGGATGAACGATGCGAGTAGCGCTAGCGCTGACGTTTTCTTGGGGCGATGGACGGCGACCGCGTACAGCGCGAGCGGGACGCCCGCGACCGGGGTATACCAGGGCATGATCGGCCAGCCGGCCACGCTGAGTACCCATTCGATAGCGAAGACGGCCACCGGTGCCCGGTCGCGCCAGGCGAGAGGCACCAGCATGACTACGGCGAACAGCCAAACGAGGATCAACCATGGCGCGGCCGCCAAGTGAATCAATCTGAACCAGGAAGCAAAAAAGAAAAGGTTGAGCAGGAAAAGTGCTGGGATCAGGAAGCTGTCCTGTTTCGCTGACGGCGAAAGGTGGATTCTCCTGGGTAGCCAACCCGCAATGTTCATTGTTGTCGCGAGGGTGATCGAGTGGTCGGGACCTGCTGATCCGGCAGCATGGTCTGTTGGTTGTCTCGCTGATTAACGGGGTAGCCGTAGGGGCAGACGCCGGGTGTGTTGCCCCTGCACTCGTCAGGCTGCCAGAAGATAGCGATGCCATTGCTTTCGACGGTGGCTGCTGTCGCCGTAGGCGCTGCTGCGAAAGTGAAAGCAGTAGTCAATAAGAATGTCGATATCGCTATCATCGCTTTTTTGTGCACTGGGCGGCCCGCGCTCGGCACGATCCCGCCAGTGGGACGCGTGTCAGAAGAGATCATCGAATTCTCCTCGGCTGGCCAATTGGTAATTATTGTCGCACCTGCCTTGGACGGGGGCAACCGCCATAGCAGGTAGCGTTGGGCTATAATTGCATAGACCATCTCTACCACACCGCTCGCCCGTCTGCCGTCCACTCGGTGAACAGTGGCTGTCCGGTGATGCTAGCCGCCGCTACCTTCGTTTTGGGGCCGGCAGGCGGCGCCGAGGTGAGCAGGTCGCGGAGCCGGTTCAGGGCCCGGTGCTGGGCCACTCGGACGGCGCCCGGGGTCGATCCGACGGCCTCGGCGGTCTCCTCGACGGATAGTCCCACCACGACCCGAAGGTGCAGGATTTCTCGCTGTTTGTCCGACACCGCTTCCAGTAACCTGGCCATCCGGCCGGCGAACTCGCCGTTCATCACCTGTGCCTCCGGGCCGTCGGCCAGATCAGTCGTGTCGGGCAGGTCGGCGACCGGCTCGGTGCGATTGCGTGCCGCCGAGCGGTGCGCGTCAGCCACCTTGTGTGCGGCGATGCCGTAGACGAAGGCGAGGAATGGCCGGCCTTGATCGCGGTAACCGGGCAGGGCCGTCAGCACCGCGATACACACCTCCTGGGCCACGTCATCGACTGAGGTGAACGTCCTTTCCTGACCGCCGACGCGGGTGCGGCAATACCGCAACACCAGCGGACGGATCCACCGCAGGACACCGTCGATGGCGGCGGCGTCACCGTTGACGGCGGCGTGGACGAGGGCGTCGCGGTCGCTGCTCGCTGCGTTCACTGTCGCGGCGTATGCCGTCTTGACGGCGAGTGCGCACCGCGTGATAGGTGCCAACGACGCTTGTGAATCGAGTGAAAGCGTAGTCACCGGGTGCCCCTTTTGCTGATTGACCAGCCACCGTGTCAAGTTCTTGTGATGCCTCGCCCTGCGTGCTGGACCAATATGTCGGACGGCCAGGGGCTAGTCGTCCGTTTCACGGACCATCTTCGGCCTACCGCAGGACCGGCAGGTCGGATACATCAGCTGTGGTATGCGGGCCGGCGCTGCTACATCGCAAGGCGCATCGGCCGGTCTGCGGCCTCGGCTATGGATGCCGGGCTCGGTGCGGGTATACAGCGCGGATGAGCAATTCGAGGCCTGAGCCGGCTCGTCTGGACCTGCGCCCACTGCCCGGTGGCGAACAGCGGGCGCTGCCCCGGGCGATCCGCGCTGCCGACCCCGTCCCGGCGGACACGGTGATCGAGGTGACGCTGGTGTTGCGCCGCCGTGCCGAGTTGCCGGATCCCGCCGTTGCGGCGCCGATTCCCCGTGCGCAGTTCGCCGCCGACTACGGTGCCGATCCCGTGGACGTCGAGCTGGTCACGGCGACGGTCACGGCGCTCGGGGCCCGGGTGATGGCGGTGCGCGCGGCCGCACGGCAGGTGCGGATCGAGGCCACCGCGGCGGCGTTGAGCCGGATGTTCGGCACCACCTTGGAGCTGGTGACCAGCCAGGAACCGAGTGGCACGGAGGTCACCCACCGGGTGCGGACCAGCGCGTTGAGCGTGCCGGCCGCACTGGATGGCGTGGTGACCGCGGTCCTCGGCCTCGACGATCGCCCGCAGGCGCGCCCGCACTTGCGTCACCCCGTCCCCGCGGCGGTGTCGACCAGCTACACCCCGGTACAGCTCGGCCGGATCTACCGCTTTCCCGACGGCACTGACGGCGCCGGTCACACCATCGCGATCATCGAGCTGGGCGGTGGGTTCGAGCAGGCCGATCTCGACGTCTACTTCGCCGCGCTGGGCATCAGCGGGCCGGTGGTGACCGTAGTCGGTGTCGACGGCGGGGCGAACACCCCGGAGCACGACCCCAGCGGTGCGGATGGTGAAGTGTTGCTGGATATCGAGGTCGCCGGCGCGCTCGCGCCTGCCGCCAGCCTCGTCGTCTACTTCGCCCCCAACACCGATGCCGGTTTCGTCGACGCGGTCGCGGCCGCCGCGCACGCCACTCCAACGCCCACCGCGATCAGCATCAGCTGGGGCCTCTACGAGGACGGCTGGACCGCCCAGGCCCGCACGGCGCTGGATGACGCCCTGGCCGACGCCGCGGTCCTCGGGGTGACGGTGACCGCCGCCGCCGGCGACGACGGCAGCACTGATGGCGCCACCGATGGACGCTCTCACGTCGACTTCCCTGCCTCCAGCCCGCACGCCCTGGCGTGCGGCGGAACCCGGCTGCAAGCCAACCCGACCACCGGGGAGGTGTTGTCCGAGACCGTGTGGAACAACGGCGCCGGGCGCGGGGCCACCGGCGGTGGCGTCAGCAACGCATTCGACCGGCCCAGCTGGCAAGCCGCGGCCGGGGTGCCACCGCGTCCCGGCCGCGGTGAGCCCGGTCGCGGCGTTCCGGACGTCGCGGCCGTGGCCGACCCGCAGACCGGTTACCGGGTCCGGGTCGATGGCACCGACACCGTGATCGGCGGAACCAGTGCGGTGGCTCCGCTGTGGGCGGCGCTGGTGACCCGCTTGGCGCAGGCGGCGCAGCGCCGGCTTGGCCTGCTGCAGCCGGCGCTCTACGACGTGTCGCGCGGTTTCCGGGACATCACCACGGGCAGCAATGGCGCGTTCACCGCCGGCCCGGGCTGGGATCCCTGCACGGGGCTCGGCGTGCCCGACGGCACCGGACTGCTCGCCGCCTTTCGCCAGCACTCCAGCTCACCGGACTAGCGGACTAGGAGCACTCGACGTGGAAGAAGCAGGGCGGCCGTCGTGGGCGAACGACGCGTCGAGATGCGGATCGCGGATGGACTCCCGCTGGCGCGACAGCCGAGCCAGCACCCTGCGCAGATCGGCCAGCAGGACTTGCGCCAGGTCGTGGGTCATCCCGTTGCGGAGCACGAAGCGCAGCACCGCCAGATCGGTGCGGTCGGCGGGGAAGGTGTAAGCGGGCACCTGCCAGCCGTGCTCGCGCAAGCCGGCGGAGATGTCGAAGACGGAGTAGTTAGTGATCTCTGCTGGCAGCGCGGCAGCGAACACCGGCAGCTCGCTGCCATCGGTGAGCAGCCGCAGCGGCTCCAGCGCGGCCACGTCAGCGGCCAGCTGGGTGGCGACGTCGCGGCAGTGCTGCTGCACCCGCCGGTAACCCTCGGTGCCCAGCCGCAAGAACTGGTAGTACTGCGCGACGACCTGAGCGCCGGGGCGGGAGAAGTTCAACGCGAAGGTGGCCATCTCGTCGCCCAGATAGTTCACCCGATAGATCAACTCATCGGGCAGGGCCGGGGTGTCGCGCCACACCACCCAGCCGACCCCGGGATAGACCAGGCCGTACTTGTGCCCGGAGGTGTTGATCGAGGCCACCCGAGGTAGCCGGAAATCCCACGTCAGCTCGGAATCGAGGAACGGGGCGATCATCGCTCCCGATGCGCCATCGACATGCACCGGCACGTCCGGACCGCCCTGCGCGGCCAGGTCGTCCAAGGCTGCACAGATTTTTGCCACCGGTTCGTAGCTACCGTCGAAGGTGGAACCGAGCACCGCCACCACTGCGATGGTGTTCGCATCGACGTGCGGCAGCGCCGATGCGGCGTCGAGGTGAAAGCGCTCCCCTTGCATCGGCACCAGCCGGGGCTCGACTTCGAAGTAGTTGGCGAATTTGTCCCAGCAGACCTGGACGTTGTTGCCCATCACGATGTTCGGGGTGCCGGTGCCGCCGCGGGCCCGCCACCGGCGCTTGAGGGCGAGCCCGGCGAGCATGGCCGCCTCGCTGGAACCCGTCGTGGAGCAGCCGGGTGCGGCGTCGGGGTCGGGCGCGCCCCACAGCCGGGCGAGCATCCGCACGCAGCGTCGTTCGAGTTCGGCGGTGCGCGGATACTCGTCCTTGTCGATAATGTTCTTGTCTGCGCACTCGGCCATCAGCCTGCTGGCGTGCGGGTCCATCCATGTGGTGACGAACGTGGCCAGGTTCAACCGAGCGTTGCCGTCGAGCATGAGCTCGTCATGGATCAGCTGGTAGGCGAGTTCGGCGTCCATCCCGCTGTCCGGAAGCCGGTCGCGAGGCACCGCTAGCGGCTCCCGGGTGAACAGCGGATTCACTGTCAGGTCGGCGGTGCCGACCGGTGGCGGGTTATCCGGATGGGCGAGGGGCACACCGACGATCATGCCCCACGCCGCGGGTCAGTAATAGTGGCGCCGGCCCATCAGTGGACGTCCGATGGCGCCGAGCAGCTCCAGGATCACCCCGACCACTATCAATATGATGCCAAGGGTCCACAGGATCCCGATACCGAGCAGGAAGCCGACCACCAGCAAGATAATGCCTAGAACGATCATGATGTCTCCTCCGGAGTTGTTGATGGAAACGCTACGACACGTTCTGCGAGTCCGCGCGCTATGGTAGTCCACAGTAGACTTCCAGGTAACGGTAAACCGCCGAGGATTGCGGACGTCCAGGGTGATGTGTAAGCCGGTTGAAAAACGGGTACTTAGCGGCACCGCCATGAGTGAGGGCAGGTTCAGCAAACACAAATAGCGCCTATTCGCCGTCGAGAGTTCGCACTATTCCCGCGTCGATGGGTCGAAGCTCCGAAGGACCTCTGGGGTGAGTCCGGCGGGCGTGGTGTGACAAGGTGTGGCGGTGGCACCCAACGGCCGGCAGTGGTGGCGGCGGGCCGCCCTGCTGGTCGTCGGACTGGCCGCCGCCGCGCTCGCTGCACGAGTGTTGTTCGACAGCAGCGACGAATTGCTCACTGCCGCCGACACCCTGACCTCGGTGCGGGTCGGCTGGGTGGTGCTGGCGGTCCTTGTCGAGATGGTGTCCTACGCAGCGCGCGGAGCTGCTGCGGCGGTGGTGCTTCGCCGCGCGGGCGCGACGCCTGGGATCACGACGCTCAGCGCGGCCACCTTGGCCGGTGACGCGGCTGCCTACTGCCTGCCGTTCGGATTCGCCGCCTCCGGCGTGGTCCTGGTCGATCTGCTCCGTCGCCGGCAGGTGACCGCGGCGGTGGCCGGCTGGATGTTCGCGGTGTGCTCGGTGTTCTACGTCAGCTCGGTCACGGTACTGACCATCATCGCGGTGCAGATCGCCGGTGATGACGATCCGATCGCCGGTTTGCAGGCGATCAGCGCTGGGTTGCTGGGGGCATTGGTCCTGTGCGGTGCCGGGTATGCGGTGCTACGCAGGCCCGAGGTCCGCCGGCGTCTGGCCCGGCAGCTGCCCAGTGTCGGTGTCGCGGTCGGTCGATTTCGCGTACCGCACTGGGACACGGTGCGGTCGGCGGTGCGCAACTGGGCGCACCAACTTCGTGCGGTGCGCGTCACTCCCGCCGTCGGGGTGGCGGCGTTCGTCTTGATGACGGTGTCCTGGGTAGCCGATGTCGCGGTGCTGGCGGTGGCCTTCCTGGCCTTGAACTCCGCGCCGCCCTGGACCGGGTTACTGCTCGCCTACTGCGCCGGGCAGATCGCGGCGAGTGTGCCGGTGACTCCCGGCGGGATCGGGGTGGTGGAGGGCAGCATCACGCTGGCCCTGGTGGCCTTCGGCGGCGCCGAGACCATCACGCTGGCCGCTGTGTTGCTTTACCGGTTGATCGCTTACTGGGGCTGCCTGCCCGCCGGCGGGCTGGCGTGGCTGGTGCTGCGGGCGACGTCGCGGGTTCCCGTGACACCACTGCTCGTGGCCCGGGATGAGCCGGTGATCGCCGCTGTGGCCGAAGCGGAGCCCTTGCCGTGACCGCGTTGCGGGGGTGGCGTCCTGCCGCGGTAGCCGGGCTGCTGATCGCATGCACCCTGGCACCGGCCTGCTCGGGGCCGCGCAGCGGCGCGTCGGTCAGCACAGAGGTATCCGGTTGCGCTGCGGTGCTGCCGTTAGCCCGCCGCATTGTCCACGACGAGGGCACCCTTACCGAGGTGCGGCGAATCAGCCGTAGCGACGCCGACGCGTTGAGCCGGCAGCTGGGGGTGAACCCGCTCGCGCCGCCGCGCTCGCGTATCGGGCTGCCCACCCCGCATCGTCCGGGCCGCCCCGGCTGGCCGCACGCCTGCCTGGTCGTTTACCGCGGCGACTACCCACTGGGGACGATCGCCGGGACCAGCCCGCCGGCGGTGGCTGGCCGCTATGCCTTGATCGTGCTGCGCGTCCGGCACCCGTCGGTCGAGCGCATCCTGGTCACCGACCACCTTCCCCAGGGCGTGCACTCCTGACCAGGTGACGCCCCGCTCAGAGGTCTTTTCGGCGTTCGACGAAGAAGTGCACCTCATCGTCCCGCTCGTCGACGTCGAGCTGTTGTTCGTGCAGGTCGTAGGCCAGGCCGGGCGACAGGAAGACCTTCGCGCCGTAGGCGTCCAGAACCGTGTCACCATCGCCCGGAGCCCGAGCGATGGACAGCCCCAGGCCCTCTGCCCGGCTGGTTTTGCTCTGCGGCGCGATCCGCAGGCCCGCACCGTCTGGCATGTCGTTCTGGGTTACGAGTGAATTGATGGCGCGAGCCGCGGCCTCGGTAACTGTCAGCATGGCGTTACCGTAAGGGTCTGTCCCGGCAACGTGTAAGCGGGAGGCCGTCAACGTCCGGGTGCGGCGGCATCCTGGTCAATTCTCTGACGTTGGCTGCTCCGCGGTCAGCGCTTCGACGGTGTGTTCTCGCACCGGGCGCAGCTCGAATTCCCCGAACTGGCCGCGCCGCACGGCAACGGCACTCATCGGCAGGGGTCGGCTCTGCCGATGGCGGGGAGTGAGGGTCATTCCGGACCGCGGTCGGCGGTCGGAGACGGGCGCGCGCATGTGGTCCTTCTTCGTTGTGGATATACGGCCTTCCGTTGACCGGGGTAGGAGCGCGCCACGTGCGTGCACAGCGGAACGAACCCGCATGCTCGGGCGCCCCCCGGCATAATCGACGGAAGTATGGGTTTTTATCAGACGAGCAGCCAGCGACACTGCCCCCGGGGCTCTCGTCCCCGGTGCAGAGTACTCCCCCTGTCAACAGGGGTATACCTGCTATCGGATGGCACCCACTAGCGTCACACTAGGCTGCCGATCTGGCACTGTCGGAGATTATCGCAGGCCGATGAGCCCCCCGCCACCTGTCCGTGCGATCATCCGGCGTAGGTAGGCTCGCGACTGTAGCCGGTCGCAGCCGGACTCAGACCCCACCAGTGCGCGAGGGAGGCTCCGGTGGAGCTCGACCTGTACTTCTTTCGTCCCCGATTCTTCCGGCACACTGTGCATCGACTTCGACAGGCTGGACCGTGAGCACCCCTACCGGCGAGAAGGTTCCCGGCGCGACGACCCGCCGCGCACCGCACGTCACCAAGATGGTGGCATGGGCCGGGGTGGACTGCTTGCGGGTGGAGGCAGCTCGGGTCATTCTCGGTGAGCGTGGCTTGCGGGCTACCGGGTCGATCGTGAGCTGCCGGCAGGAGGACTTCGAGCCGTACTCGGCGTCCTACACGTTGACCACCGACGAGACCGGGATCGTCGAGCGTCTGACCGTTCGGGTCATCCGTGCCAAGGGCGAACAACACGTCGCCATTACCCGCTCGGAGGAGGGCATCTGGCTGGTCGACCACGGCCAGGGCGCGGCGCGGACCAACTTCGGCGGTGCTCTGGACGTCGATCTGCAGTTCAGCCCGCTGTTCAATGCGCTGCCGGTGCGCCGGCTGAATCTGCACCGGTCAGCAGCCAAACACGAGCTGGCCATGGTGTTCGTGTCGGTGCCCGGCCTGGAGGTCAGCCGAGTCCCGCAGAGCTACCGGACCGTCTCGCTGGGCGATCCCGCGGTGGTCGGCCTGAGCAGTGACTCCATGGAAACGGAGCTCACCGTGGACGCCGACGGCCTGGTGCTGGAGTATCCCGGGCTGGCCCGCCGCTCCTGAGTGCGGCGAGCCGAGCCGCCGCGGCGAGCAGCACCTGCTCGCCGCCGCGTACGGCGGCCAGCTGAATTCCAGCGGGTAGTCCGGTTGTCTCCGGGGCGGGCACGGATATCGCCGGCCAGCCCAGCAGGTTGAACGGCAGCGTCAGGGACAGCAGCGCGGGCAGCACCTCGATCTGAGTGCCATCCGGCGCAGCCACCTGCTGGGCACCGATCGGGGTGGCGCGTACCGGAGTGGTCGGTACCAGCAGGACATCGATCTCGTCGGCGCTCAGCCGGGCGGTCAGCTCGGCACCCAGCCGGCGGCGGGTTCGTTGCGCGGCGATGTAGTCGGCGGCGGTATGCGCGCCGGCGGCCGTCAGCCGGGCAGCGGTGGGCGGTTGGTAGTCGCCGGGTCGCTGGTACAGCCAGCGCCGGTGGGTGGCGTAGGCCTCCGCGCCCACGATCACCCGGTAGGTGGCGGCGAGCTCGTCGATCTCGGGCAGGCGTAGTTCGCGCACCGTGGCGCCGGCGGCGGCCAGTGTGGCGGCGGCGCGATCCACCGCGGCGGCGATCTCCGGGTCGTGCACCCGCCAGTAGGTATCGGTGGGCCGCGCGACCACGGTTCCCGCAATCGGGGCCGACGGGTCGATCCGGCATCGGGTGAGCGCGCCGAACGCCGTGCTGACGGTGCCGACGTCGGCGCCGAGCAGCGCGAGGTGGTCCAACGTCTCCGCCAGCGGGAACACCCCGGTCATGGGCAGCGCGCCGCGGGCCGGCTTGAGGCCGACCACGCCACACAGGGCGGCCGGGATGCGTCCAGAGCCACCGGTGTCGGTGCCCACCGCGAGCGGCACCACCCCAGCGGCCACCAAGGCGGCCGAGCCACTCGAGGAGCCGCCGGGGATCCGTTTCGGATCATGAGGATTGCGGCAGGGTCCCTGGACGGCGACGTCCCCGCTGGGCCCGTAACCGAACTCGTGGGTGTGCGCCTTGGCGACCACCATCGCGCCTGCAGCCAGCAATCGGGCCACCACCGCCGCGTCCTGGCCGGCGGGCGGGGCATCGGCGAGCACCGCGCTGCCGCACCGGGTAGGCACCCCAGCGACGTCGATGAGGTCTTTGATGGCTACCGGCACCCCGCTCAATGGGCCAGCTGTGGCCGCCTCGGGCGACGCGACGACGTGCACCACGGCGTTGTGCGGGTTGGCTGCCAGCGCCTCGAGTAGCCGTTGCATGTCGGGCATGTTGTCCACAACAGGGAGTGCTGTCCACAGCGTGCGGGCACTGGTGTAGCGGGCGGCCGCTCGGGTGGCGACGCTGTGCCGGGTGTTGTTCGAGGAACTGGCGCATCGCTCAGATCAGGTCGGCGCTGCGATCATGCTCGGACAACCCGGCACCGGGTGCCCTCCAACGCCACAACTCGACCGCCGGATTGCCCGACCTTGCGGAGCTGGTGCAGGACGCCGGGCGTGGCCAGGTCGACGTCGGCGGTGTCGTCCCGGTCATGGCGAGCGTCGAAGGCTTGGCGGGCGCGGTGACCGGTCTCCAGGGTGGCGGCCAGCGCGCCGGTGGACGCCAGCGAACCGCGCGCCGCGCCCAGCCGGCCCAGCGCGTCATCCACGGCGTCGAGCAGGGCGTCGCGGTTGCCCTCGCACATCGCGCGGACCAGTTCTGGTGCCGACGCGGCCACCCGGGTGCCGTCGGTGAACGATCCCGCGCCCAGCGCCATCGCCAACGGTCCGCCGTCGGCGCCGACCGAGGCGAGCACCGCGGCCAGCACGTGCGGCAGGTGCGACACCCGGGCCACCGCGGCGTCGTGCTCCGCTGCGCCGGCCGGTACCACGTGCGCACCGCAGTCCAGAGCGAGCCGGGCCACCTGCGCCCACACCTCCAGGTCGGCACCCTCGTCGCTGCCCACCACCCACGACGCGCCGTTGAACAGCGTTGCCGATCCCGCCGACCAGCCGGAGGCAGAAGTGCCTGCCATCGGGTGCCCGCCCACGTAACGAGCCTGCGGGGTGCGCCGGGCCACGGCCGCCGCGACGGGCTGCTTGACGCTCACCACGTCGGTGAGCCGGCACCGCGGGGCGTGGCGGGCCAGCATCGCCAGCACGTCGACCACCGCGGGCAGTGGTACTGCCAGCGCGACCAGGGCATCCCCGGCGGTGCCCACCAGCAGATCCTCGATCGAGGAGGTGACGTCGAAGCCGGCGTCGCGCGCCGCGGCGGCGGTTGCCTGCGACCGGGTCGCGCCCCGGACCTTCCAGCCCGCGGCGTCCGCGGCGCGCAGCAGTGACCCGCCGATCAACCCCAGCCCGATGACACTCAAATCCCGACATGGAGACATATCGGGATTTTTAGGGGTGTCCGAAGCCCGATATGTCTCCATGTCGGTGCGTTTGGTCACGAGGTCAGCGCCTGGAGGGCGAAGCCGGCGTAGAGGGCGACACCGTGCACCATCGCCGACTCGTCGAACACCGCCCGGTTGGAGTGGTTCGAGGGTGCGGTGTCCGGATCATGGCCCTCCGGGCAGGCGCCCAGGAACGCCATCGCGCCGGGCACCTTGGCCAGCACGTACGAGAAGTCCTCGGCGCCCATCAGCGGATCCGGCATGGGCTCGGCGTGGCGCTCGCCGAGTATTCCGCAGGCGAGATCGATCAACCGGTGGCTCACCTCGTGGTCGTTGACGGTGACGGGGTAACCGTCCTTGATCGTTACGGTGGCAGTGCAACCGTGGGCTGCCGCGACGTGCTCGCAGACCCGGCGAACCTCTCCGTGCAGCTTGTTGCGAGTGTGCTCGGACAGCGCGCGAATCGTACCCTCCAACTCCGCGGTCTCGGGAATGATGTTGGACGTGGTTCCGGCGGTGATCCGGGTGACGGTGAGGACCGCCGGATCGAAGACGCTGAGCGTCCGGGTGATCATGGTTTGCAGCGCGCCGACCATCGCGGCGGCGGCGGGCACCGGGTCCACCGCGTTCTGCGGCGCGCTGGCGTGGCCCCCTTGGCCGGTGACCGTGACGCGGAGCACGTCCGACGAGGCCATGATCGCACCAGGTCTGGTCTGCACCAGCCCCCTGTCGAGGGTGGAGGTGATGTGCAGGGCTAGCGCGAACTCCGGCGTACCAGCGACCTCCAGCAGGCCCTCGTCGAGCATGTGCCGCGCCCCATGGAAGCCCTCCTCGCCGGGCTGGAACATCAGCAGCACCCGGCCGGCCAGCTCATCGCGCCGCTCGGCGAGCAGCCGTGCCGCCGAGGCCAGCATGGCGACGTGGGTGTCGTGCCCGCAGGCGTGCATCGAACCGGGCAGCTCCGAGCTGAACGGCACTCCCGACTCCTCGGTGACCGGCAGCGCGTCCATGTCAGCCCGCAACAGCACGGTCGGCCCCGATCGGGCGCCCTCGATCACCCCGATCACCGACGTGGTGTTCTGTTGCCCGGTGTGCACCTGCACCGGAAGGTCGGACAGCGCCTGCACCACGGCGGATTGCGTCTTCGGTAGGTGCAGTCCCTGCTCCGGGTGCCGGTGCACGGCCCGGCGCAGCGCGACCGTGTGCGGCTGCAGGCGCCGCGCAGCAGCTATCAGGTCTGTCGGGTTCGGGCTGGTGAAACGCAACCGGGAGCCGCTACTGGCGCGCCGTTGATGACGAGGCCCGGGCGTGCTCACAACCACCCATTGTCGCACTTTATCCCGCTGTTGGGGGGTTCGACAGCTGATCGTAGGTTCGTGCTGCGACAAACGGCGCATACTGGTGCCATGACGATCAGCGGCTTCGCCGTTGCGGTGGTTCGCGAGGATGGGCGCTGGCAGTGCACCAAACTGGACGCTGCGGCCCTTCGAGACCTCGACGCAGCCATCACCGAGCTGCGTGGACACCGCTCCACTGGGGCGGTCTTCGGCTTGCTCGACGTCGATGACGAGTTTTTCGTCGTGGTGCGACCCGTACCGGGCGGGGTGGCGTTGCTGCTGTCCGACGCCGCCGCCGCGCTGGACTACGACATCGCGGCCGACGTGCTCGATTTGCTGCGCGTGGAGGTCCCCGATGAGGATGCGGTGGACGCCGACGACGTCTGGCCGGAGGGTGATCTCGGTCTGCTAGCCGATGTCGGGCTGCCTGCGGAGGAGATGCAGGTGATCATCGATGAGGTGGATCTGTACCCGGACGAGCAACTCGACATGATCGCCCAGCGGTGCGGGTTCCGGCCGCAGCTGTCCGCGCTGCTGGAGAAGCAACCCGGATGACCGTCACCACCGGTGCCGATGTGGCGCTGGTGCGGCGCGCTCTGGAAGTCGCTCGCGGCGCAGCGACCACCGGCGACATTCCCGTCGGGGCCGTGCTGGTGGATGCCGACGGCGTCGAGCTGGCCGCCGCCTGCAACGCCCGGGAGGCGACCGGGGATCCGACCGCGCACGCAGAGATGCTGGCCTTGCGCGCCGGTGCGGCCCGGCTCGGTACTGGCTGGCGGCTGAGCGGCTGCACGCTGGCTGTCACCGTCGAGCCGTGCACCATGTGCGCCGGTGCCCTGGTGGCGGCCAGGGTGGATCGTCTGGTGTTCGGCGCCTGGGAACCCAAGACCGGCGCGGCCGGCTCGTTGTGGGACGTCGTGCGCGACCGCCGGCTGAATCACCGCCTGGAGGTGCACGGCGGTGTGCTTGCTGAGGAGTGCGCCGCACTGCTGACCGGCTTCATGCGCCTGCGACGCCCGTGAGGGCCCGGGTCGGGTATCCTCACCGGCGGTAGCGTGTCCGAGCGGCCGAAGGAGCGCGCCTCGAAAGCGCGTGAGGGTTCACGCCCTCCGTGGGTTCAAATCCCACCGCTACCGCCAAAAATCAGTTAACACACCGAGTGGCCGACGAGGCAAACGCAGCGCGGCAGCAGCGCCTGCTCGCACTGTCAAGCGTCAGCCATCGTGGATGACTAGGCAAGCCCGAGCTGGGTCAGGAGCTCCATCTGGTCGAAATAAACCGCGATACTGGTGAACCTGTCACCGGCAACCCCAAGCACCGAGACGAAGGGTACCGTAATTCGCCTTCCCGTGGCCGGGATTGATCCGCCAGGCGCGTTGAGCGTCGCCGTATGGGTGCCCTCGAACACACCCTCGAGAACAACGGCATCCTCACCATCGATGATCTGAAAAGTCTTCAACTGATTATCCGGGAAGGCGTCCTGCCACATGCGGTAAAATTTTCTTGCCATCTCGGTGCCGGATCCGCGCACTCCGCCGGGCCCGCTAAACGTCGCCTCCTGGCCGAACAAATCCACCCAGGACGCTTCGTTGTGGTCATTCCAGATCCTGATTTGATCTTCCTGGAGACTGCGTACGCTGACCATTGATCATCCCTGTGCTCGGCAATAGTCCTACGGTTCCTTCCGGACTCACGATCGGCATTCTTCCGTCCTGCCGCATCAACCCATGTCAGGTACTTGACACGAACAGTGTCAGTCTGCTGACACCTTTGCCACCAAGCTAGCTCCGGTACGTGACTAAGGACATCATGATCAACTCGATCGTCAGCGCGAAGTGGTCCAGCGCAACGACCATGAGCGCGGACACTCCCCACAGGGGATACGCCGTGGCGACTACCAGCCCGATTACCGCCGTGGCTGTCGGCCGTAGGTCGCGTCCTTGTCGGGCAATTCGAGGTAGGGCACTCCCGCTGGTCCGGCCGAGTAGTACAACTCTTGACCCGGTCGGGTTGTTTGGGGGTGACAACCCGGAACAGGGTGGCGCCCTTCTGGGCGCGGCATGGTGGTGACCCACCTTGGCGCCGAGAGAATCATGGTGCGAAGACCAGGATGACCGCGCCGATGGTGAGCGTGATCATCACGGCGAGCAGCGGGTACTGGGCTCGTGTTGCGATGGCGGCGGGGAATGCCTGCACGGCTTGGTCGTGCGCGCTGACCGTGGCGAGGAGGTGGCCAGTCACGATCGCGAGGATCTGTACCAGCGCGATCGCCGTGGTGCTGACGAGAGTGTAGTTGATGATGTCGTGGGCGGTACCGAAGAAATCGGTTCCGCGGCCGAGGGGGTCGCTGGCCAGGATCAAGGTTTGCTGGCCATCGAAGATGAGCAGCGAGAAGTAGTGCGCGATGGCATAACCTGCGGCGATGGGCACGATGGTGGGCGCGAAGGTGGTCGGCGTCGGGGCGTCGCGCTGGCCGGGGATGACCACCTGCCAGGTGCCCAGCAGATACACCGTCGTGATCAGCAGGATGGAGCAGACCAGCCCCCCGGTGGCCGCAGTGGGGCCGCTGGGGATGACGGTGTTCCAAAAGCTGGTTCGGGACAGCCCGTCGTAGGCGGTGGAGCCGACGAGCGTGACCACGAGGGCGACCAGCCCCGGTCCGGGCTGGATGGTGGTCAACCCATCGAGCGGGCTGCGCAGCACGAGTTGGCCGTCGCGGCGCCGGCCGAGCGGGGCCAGTGAGCCCAGCAATGTGGAGTAGACCTCAAACCCGTCGCCACGGTTGAACCAGCGTTGTCCGAACACCAGCGCCGCGGTGGTGTGCACGGCCGCGTAAAACAGGATGAATCGGGAGACCACGTCGGGCTGGGAACGCGCGGGTACCACGAGTTCCAAATAGGCGAAAGCGGCCAGCGACGCCGCCGCCGGCCAGTAGCCGAGTCGCTCCGGCAGGGCGAACAGTCCCCGTTGCGGGTCTCGTCGCAGCAGTCGGGCCAGCACGGCGTGCACCAGCCGCAGTGGGTTCACAATCCGCCATACCGGCCCGAGCAACAATGATGCCGGGACGAGCCCGACCCAGAAGGTCACGTAGAACGCCCACGGAGCGAGGTTGCGCTGGACGCTGGCCGGGCCGAAAAACCCGATCAGGCACACCGCGACTGCGAGCAGCGTCGCCGCGCCCCGCAATACGCCTCGCAGCGCTGTGCTGTCCAACACGCTGGCCACCGGGCGCGGGATCGGCCATCCGGCGGTGTCGCCGCCCAGCAGCGGTTTGCGCCACAACAAGGTCAGCGCGCCGAACGAGATCAGTACCGCCAGGCCAGCGCCGCCGGCGGCCAACCAGACCGGCACGGGGAGATCGCTGCGGGTGCCCACGCCGTGTGCAAGCAGCATTAACTCACCTTAAACATCACCAGGGCCTTGCTCAGTTTCTCCAGCAGCTCGGCCGCTCCGAGCGTGCCGAGGGTTTCAGGGACAGCTTGGTCTGGTGGCACAACCCGCAACCGACGACAGCACCGCGGTCTCATGGCGCTGGCAGGCTTGTTATGGAGGCCGGACAATGACCGAATGGTTTCGCGGTGGGGATTGCGGTCTGCCGTCGTACTGATCCTGGTGCTTGTCGCGTTGCCCGCTCGCAGCGGCGTCGCCGCAGCCCACTACGCCGGTGGGCTGGCACCATCTGCCAGCCGCTGTGAAATCCACGCGGTTGACCCGCCAGTGACAGGACTACGGGTAACAGTGATCGAGGCAGGGGCACGGCTGGAAATCGATAACCAGACCGGTGTCACCGTTGACGTGCTCCCCGAGCCACACGCCAACCGTGGCCGTGAGCCAACCGTCCCACCCGGCACCACCGCCCGCTGGTCCGACGGCCGGATCGCCGCCGCTGCCCAGGCGCCGGATCCGCCCGACCACCGACGTGCCTGGGCCATCCCACTGCGGGTCGGCAGCCAGACCGTGACCATCCACGGCGAGCAGGTATGGCCCCCGGCGCCACCAGCCGGCCGATGGTGGCTGGCCACCGGCTTGGCCGCGCTGGTGGCCGCAGTGATC
>Ga0134126_10000837_pt1 | contig 38860 bp, 30 predicted proteins | sample KB31752_FD_96881 | JGI IMG/M metagenome (GOLD analysis project Ga0134126, IMG submission 96881) | Terrestrial soil microbial communities with excess Nitrogen fertilizer from Kellogg Biological Station, Michigan, USA - KB3-175-2 | ecosystem: Environmental > Terrestrial > Soil > Unclassified ...
CTCCTGCTGAAAGCTCCAAACATCCTGCAGCACCAGCGGATGCTCTTCTATCTCGTATTCGTATCCGATGATGTTTCCCGGATCTGACGCGGGGATCTGCAGCACCTTCATTCTGACGTCGCTGATCAGCTCGCTCCCTTCCACCTTGGGAATGGAAATTTCGGCGGCATCCTTGTCTTTGACTTCATAGTCCTTCCCTTGGGCAGGGATACACCAGCCGTGCAAACTCGTGACTTTCTTGTTCGAGTTCATCGACACGAAGACGGTGCCGTACTCGCGTCCACCCGGGCGCAGGATCTTGTAGGCTCGTCGCACGACCTTCTTGATCTTATCGGCCGAAATTACATTGACGTTGGTCTCGGCGTAGAGAAGAACGGCATCGGTCTTCTCGTCGTGAGCCGGTAAAGGAGCATTCACGACTGCATGCATCCACTGCGGAGCTTCGCTCGAAGCCGCGCAAGGCAGCCCAAGGCTCAACAGGCACAGCAATGCCCAAAATGGAATCGAGAAGAACTTAGATTTAGTTGCTGGCGCTTGTACCGATTGGCTGTAGCACGACCTGTTCGTCATCCCCGGACCTCACTACCTGGAAAAAGTTGCGCAGGGCTGGATAGTACTTCTGCGGCAATAAGAGTAGATCTACTTTCAATCTGCGACTCAGATGAAGTGTGGCTTTGTCGTTGTCGACTTTAAGTTCGTAGAGAACCGATTTGGCATCCTGCATCTTTGCAGGCGGCAGGCTGCCCACCTGCCATCCGACCGGCAGGATGATCGTGACGTCGTCCATCTTTTCGAATGGATACCGGAAATAGATCGGGTGTACTCGTTCCGTATGTTCGAAGACACGCTTTTCCGGAGCAGCGAAGATGCCCACCGGAAGCATCTCTCGCCGTCCTGCGCCTGATACCCAGCCGGGAATCTTCATCTTGTATTCCGCTACCAATGTTGGAGCGGAACTTTTCCATTCTGGCTTGTTAGTTAAGTCGATCTCACTGGCAGCAGGGATGTACTCCTTGGCTTCGTCTTCGAGGAATTTACGTTGATCCGCTTCATCTTCGTTTCTCTCTTCCAAACGCCGCTGCAGCGCCTCAAGGCCAGTGAACGTAATCGTGAGTTTGCCTTCAAGATCGCCGGTATCTGAGAGGTTCAGGACCGCGGTTCGCTCGATGCACGACTCCGAACTCTCCGGCAATGTCGTCTGTACCCAGGTGCCGCCATCTTTATCGAGCCGCAAACCCTGTACTCCCGTTTCGGGCCACACCAGCATTCCAAACGGGGTATAAGCCGCGCCCGGATCGAAATACATGTCCTTCCCGTTCACCTTCACGAGAACGACATTGGAATCCAGCTTGTGAGCATCCATCACAATCGGATTGAAAAAGAAGTTGCTGCGATCAGAAGCCATTACGCCGTAAGACTCAAATCCTGCTGCGCGTGTAAGTGCAAGGAAGAGCCAGGTCAACTGCACGCCATCTCCGTAGCCGCGCTTCCACACGTCCTCCACGTTGTTGGCGTCTTTCTCGTTCTCGCGCTTCTTCTCTTCTGCGCTTTTGCGGACTTCATAGGAGGTGTTGCGAAGCTGCTGCACGCGCGCATAGATCTTCTGCAGTTTCACTTCGGGAGGATCGTTTGGACTGACGATCTGTGCGACCGCCTCTTCCATCACCTTTTTCTTGTTGATGAAGCTCTCGACGCTACCGTTCAGCTTCTTGCCCCGCTTCTTCCAGAATGCGTTCGCGTCCTTCTCCGGTAGTTCGTCGCTGTACGTAAAGTCGACACGCGATTTCAGCTCGTTCTCGGGCGGCATATAGTCTTCGGTGTGGAACGCGGGAATGTTGTGCGCCAGCATCCGAACTACATGGTCCGGACCTTCTTTCGGGGGATCTGTTCCCGCGGGCAATCCTTGCCAGCTCCAACGCATGTTCCATGGGTACTCTGAATAGGGCTTCAGGGTGAAAACCGCAGTCTTGGTAAAGAGTTCGTCGCTGAGGATCCAATGCGAGTCGAAAATGGTATGTTCGGCGAGATCCAGCGTGTACGAGTACTCGATGACGCTCCCGACTTGGACCTCGGGAAGAGTGAAGGTTTTGGCCATGTACTTCACGCCTTTCGTCTTCACGATCGCCTTGGCGTAGACCTTCCCGTCATAGTTCACAACCGAGCCATCCGGACGGATCGTCCGTCCCTTGATACCCACCACGTTATTTCCGTTACCCCCAAAAAACGGAATCTCAACGTCGCCGTACTTTCTTCCGTCTTCGGTGAGGATCTTGATTCGCACGAAGTTGTTCTCATGCCCGGTGTGGATGTTGTCGTCGCGATCGACCTGCCGATACAGAATGATCGCCGGCGCGCCCGGCGCGAGCGGCTCGCTCGTCATCTTCAATTCTTCCGGCGTAACCGGAGGAATGCCGTCGGCCATGGCTGACTTTGAAAAGCCGGTAAAGACGATACCAAGTGCAAATGCCCAAAAGGAGGTTTTCAGGATGCGCGAAAGAGGCACGGAAGTGTTGGAACTCCGTCGGGAAAGTCGAGGCAGCTACACTCGCGGCAGAGACAATATAGCGGCTCGTCCCACACGTCAAGAAGTCACTTTGCTTAGAAATGACGGTGCTTTGACGCAGGTGGGAGACAAAAGGCATAAGGCATTTCCTGTGCGGATTCGGGAACAGAACCGCCGGGGGTACCGGGGCGGTGGTAGCCGATCAGGCAGCGGCGTTTTTTGCAGCTGCGCAGCCCCAGAATGCGGGCTGCTTTCGTCTTGCCCGGAGCTGGCCATTCGGCCACCTCCGGCCTTCCGTCTAACGGCGTCGGCTCTGTCTTGCCCGGCTTGCAACTCGGTGGTTGGCCCTAATACAATAAAACCAGACTGTTTCAGTCCTGTTTGGCTGTTAGAGCCAAGTTGCTGAAAATACAATGATTCGCTTAGGCAAGCTTACCGATTACGGGCTGGTTCTGATGACCTGCATGGCACGGGAGCATGAACGCCAGCTCCATACCGCGCGGGATTTGGCGGAAAAATCAAAGGTTCCTCTGCCGACGGTAAGCAAGCTTCTGAAGGAGCTCATGCAGGGCGGATTGCTGGTTTCGCATCGGGGCATTAAGGGCGGGTACAGCCTGTCGCGGCTGCCGCAGGCGATCTCGGTGGCCGATATCGTGGCTAGCCTCGAAGGTCCTATCGCTCTCACCGATTGCAGTACTGACATCGAGGGCGTGTGCGAGATCGAGACGTGCTGTCCAATCAAGAGTAATCAGCGAATCATCAGCAAAGTTGTTCGCGGCGCGCTGGAGAAGGTGATGCTGGCCGATTTAGTTCAACCGATGCAGCTCACCGTCATCAAAGACGCGGAAGGTCATCAGCTACCTGCAGTCAGGTTCCATTCTGGGAGAGTGCAATGAGCACGAACGTAAATGCGATTCGAGATTTAGCCGAGCGCGAATATAGGTGGGGATTCGTTACCGATGTTGAAGAGGAGCGCATCCCGAAAGGTCTGAATGAAGACATCATTCGACTGATCTCGGCCAAGAAGCACGAACCCGAGTTCATGCTGGAGTGGCGGCTCAAGGCGTATCGCTACTGGGCCTCGCAGGAGAAGGCTGCGGCCGAGCCGACTTGGGCGAACATCAAGTATGGTCCGATCGACTACCAGGGAATTACGTACTACTCGGCGCCGAAGCAGAAGTCGAAACTCGAAAGCCTCGATCAGCTTGATCCCGAAATTCTTCGCACCTATGAAAAGCTAGGTATTCCTCTGCAGGAGCAGAAGATGCTGGCCGGAGTGGCGGTTGACGCCGTCTTTGACAGCGTCTCCGTCGCGACCACCTTCAAGCACAAGCTCGCCGAAGCGGGCGTGATCTTCTGTTCGTTCTCGGAGGCGGTGCAGAAGCATCCCGAATTGGTACAGAAGTATCTCGGTTCCGTCGTTCCCTACACCGACAACTTCTTCGCCGCTTTGAACGCAGCCGTCTTTAGCGATGGATCGTTTGTTTATGTACCCAAAGGCGTGCGTTGCCCGATGGAACTTTCCACATACTTCCGCATCAACGCCGCCGAGACCGGACAGTTCGAGCGCACGCTGATCGTCGCCGATGAAGGCGCGTACGTCAGTTATCTGGAAGGCTGCACTGCGCCGATTCGCGATGAGAACCAGCTCCACGCGGCGGTCGTCGAACTAGTCGCGCTGGACAACGCGCAGATCAAGTACTCGACCGTGCAGAACTGGTATCCCGGCGACAAGGAAGGCAAAGGCGGAATCTACAACTTCGTTACCAAGCGCGGCAAGTGCCTGGGCGTGAATTCGAAGATCTCGTGGACGCAGGTAGAAACCGGCTCGGCGATCACCTGGAAGTATCCGAGCTGCATTCTGCAGGGCGAGAACTCGGTGGGCGAATTCTATTCGGTCGCGCTGACCAACAACTATCAGCAAGCCGACACCGGCACGAAGATGATCCATGTCGGGAAGAACACAAAGAGCACGGTCGTCTCGAAGGGCATCTCCGCCGGACACGGGCAGAACACCTATCGCGGACAGGTAAAGATTCTCAAAGGAGCGCAAGGCGCGCGTAACTACACGCAATGCGACTCGCTACTGATCGGCGACAAGTGCGGCGCGCACACGTTTCCGTACATCGAGGTGAAGAACTCGTCGGCGCGCATGGAGCATGAGGCTTCAACGTCGAAGATCGGGGAAGATCAGCTCTTCTATCTCCGCCAGCGGGGATTGAAGGCCGAAGACGCGGTATCGATGATCGTGAACGGCTTCTGCAAGCGAGTATTCCGCGAGCTACCGATGGAGTTTGCGGTCGAAGCGCAAAAGCTGTTGAGTGTGAGCCTCGAAGGCAGCGTGGGGTAAAGGGCTGGTTTGTTCTAGCCGCTCCCCCAGCAACTGTCATCCTGAGCGCCGCTTTTGCGCGAAGGACCTCCCGTGATGCTTGGGATTTAAATGCCGCCGGGATGGCTCTTCTACCAGAATTCTGGATTCGAAGCCGAGGAGCCAGATGAGTGCATTTAGTCGGAATCATTCCGGGAGATCCTTCGCCCAACAGAGGGACTCAGGATGACAGGTATAAGGTTGCGATTAATACAAGGATGTTGGACGAAAGAGGAATGAATGAGCTTATTGGAAATTAAGGATCTGCACGTGACTGTGGGCGGCCACGAGATCCTCAAAGGCATAAATCTGACTGTGAACCCGGGCGAAGTCCATTCCATTATGGGACCCAATGGTTCCGGCAAGAGCACGCTGGCGCAGGTGCTGGCGCGTCGCGAGAGCTACGAAGTCACCTCGGGCGAAATTCTCTTCGAAGGCAAAGACCTGCTCGCAATGAAAGCCGAAGACGCGGCTTGCGAAGGCGTCTTCATGGCCTTCCAGTATCCGGTCGAAATTCCCGGCATCAGCAACGCGTATTTCATGCGCTCAGCGGTTAACGCGCTCCGCAAATACCACAGCCAGGACGAAATGGACGCGATGGACTTCATCCCCCTTTATCGCGAAAAGATGAAGCTACTCGATATGGATGAGAAGTTCACGAACCGATCGGTAAACGAAGGCTTTTCCGGCGGCGAGAAAAAACGCAACGAAATTCTGCAAATGGCGCTGCTCGAGCCCAAGCTCGCGATCCTTGACGAGACCGATTCGGGACTCGACATCGATGCGCTGCGGATCGTGGCCAAAGGCGTGAATGCCATGCGCAATCCAAAGCGGGCGATGATCGTGGTTACACACTATCAGCGGCTGCTCAATTACATCGTTCCCGATTTTGTACACGTGCTGGTGAATGGGCGCATCGTACGCTCCGGTGGCAAGGAACTGGCGCTTGAACTGGAAGAGAAGGGCTACGGCTGGATTGAAAAAGCCGAGCCCGTCAGCGCGTAGAAAGGGTTAAGCAGAAGGTGATCGCTCCGGTTAAGGAACTGCAAACATATCTTGAGACCTTCAGCGACTTCGAGAGAGTCGCTGTTGGTCATGATCAGCCGTGGCTGCGCAACCTGCGCGCCGAAGCATTTGCGCGATTTTGCCAGGTCGGACTGCCGACGACTCGCGACGAAGACTGGCGGTTCACGAATATCTCGGCAATTGCCCAGACGCAGTTTCGTCTCGCGGCAAAGACAACGGTAGCCAAGGACAGCCTTGCAGGTCTGCGCTTCACAGAAGCAGCGTGCCAACTGGTGTTCGTAAACGGCCACTTCGCTCCCGAGCTTTCGTCATTAGATAAGGTGCAGAAAGGCGTAACCGTCAACGGACTTGCCAAGGAGATCGCAGCGAAATCAGCTCACGTTGAAAACCACCTCGGCCGCTACCTAAACATTCAGCGCGATGCATTCTGCGCATTGAATACGGCGTTTGCGGAAGACGGAGCTTTTGTTCACGTGCGCCGCGGCGCAGCGGTTGAGCATCCAATCTACCTGCTCTTCGTCTCCACTCCGACCGATGCGCCAAGCATGAATCATCCACGCAATTTGTTCGTGGTCGAGGAAGAGAGCCAGGTCGCGATCGTCGAGGATTACGTCTCGCTCGGCGATACCGCAGGTTCGCTCTGCAATACAGCGACTGAACTTGTCGCCAAGGACGGAGCGATCGTTTCGCACTACATGATCGAGCGCGAGGACAAGCAATCGTTCAACATCTCGACTCTGCGCATCGAGCAGGGCAGGAACGCGAACGTCGCTTCGCACTCCGTTCTTTTGGGCGGCGGGATTGTGCGCAATAACGTTCATCCGGTGCTCGCAGGAGAAGGGACCGAGTGCCTGATCAATGGCCTGTTCGTGGGCAACGGCAAGCAGCATCTCGATAACTACATGCTGGTGGAGCACGCGAAGCCGCACTGCAGCAGCCGTCAGTTCTATAACGGGATTCTCGACGACAGCGCACACGGCGTCTTCCACGGACGCATCATCGTTCACAAAGACGCGCAGAAGACCGATGCCAAGCAGACCAACCGTAACCTGCTGCTGTCGGACAATGCCCAGATCGACACCAAGCCGCAGCTCGAAATCTACGCCGACGACGTGAAGTGTACCCACGGCGCGACCATCGGCCAGATCGAAGAGAACGCGCTCTTCTACCTGCGTTCGCGCGGCATCGACGAGACGTCCGCGCGCAAGCTGTTGCTGATGGCTTTTGCCGGCGAATGTCTCGACCGCATGAGAGAAGATTCGGTTCGCAGCAGTATCGAAAAGCTCCTCAACGGTCTCCATTTCAGTTCGGGAGCAGCTTCGAATCTTGCGCCAGACGGCGGCCGCAACTGGCAGGAGGTCGGATGACGACAGCAGCCAAGACGCTTTCGCGCGAACCTGGTCCGGTCCTCGTTGAATCCTCAGCTTTTGACGTCGAACGCCTGCGCCGCGACTTTCCTATTCTGAACCAGAAGGTCCGTGGCAAGGCTCTCGTTTATCTCGATAACGCAGCAACGTCGCAGAAGCCGCAGGCGGTCATCGACGCCATCGCGCGCTACTACCAGAGCGGAAACGCTAATATCCACCGCGGCGTTCACTTTCTTTCCGAGCACGCCACCGGAGAGCACGAAGCAGCACGAGAGGCCGTGCGCCAGTTCATCAATGCTGCGCGAATGGAAGAACTCATCTTCGTTCGTGGAACGACCGAGGGCATCAATCTCATAGCTCAGACTTACGGGCGCGAGCACGTCGGCGCCGGCGACGAGATGCTCGTCAGCGCGATGGAGCATCACTCCAACATCGTCCCGTGGCAGATTCTCTGCGAGGAGCAAGGAGCAAAGCTGCGCGTCATCCCGATCAACGATCAGGGTGAATTGCTGCTGGATGAGTTCGAGAAGCTGATCGGTTCGCGCACAAAGATCGTGGCCGTCGCTCATGTGTCCAATGCGCTGGGAACGATTAACCCAATTCGGGAAATTGTGAAGATTGCGCACGCACACAACGTCCCCGTCGTAGTAGATGGAGCACAGGCTGTTCCCCACATCAGAGTCGATGTCCAGGATCTCGATTGCGACTTCTACGCCTTTTCGGGCCACAAGATGTATGGGCCAATGGGAATCGGTGTGTTGTACGGGAAATACAAGCTGCTCGAAGCTATGCCACCCTATCAAGGCGGCGGCGACATGATTCGCTCCGTCACTTTCGAGAAGACACAATACAACACGCTGCCCTACAAATTCGAAGCGGGAACGCCCGACGTAGCCGGCGCAATCGGTCTGGGTGCTGCAATCAAGTACTTAAACAGCGTGGGTATTGACAACGTCGCCGCGCATGAGCACGAGCTGCTGGAGTACGCAACCCATGCGCTTTCGAAGCTGCCCGGAATTCGCATTATCGGAAATGCGAAGAACAAAGCTGCAGTGCTTTCGTTCGTGATGGAAGGCGTTCATCCGCACGACATCGGCACGATTCTTGATCAGGAAGGGATCGCCGTCCGCACTGGACATCACTGCGCGCAGCCGATCATGCAGCGCTTCGGCATTCCGGCAACTGTGCGCGCGTCCTTTGCGCTCTACAACACGAAAGCGGAAGTCGATGCGCTCATAGCCGGGATGAACAAAGTACGCGAGGTCTTCGCTTGATGGCTGACCTGCGCGATCTTTATCAGGAAGTGATCCTGGAGCACAGCAAAGCCCCACGAAATTACCGCGAGCTGCCCTCGGCCAATCACAAAGCCGAAGGCTTTAACCCGCTTTGCGGCGATCACTTCACGCTCTACCTCGATCTCGATGGCGACACGATTCGTGATATCGGCTTTCAAGGCTCAGGCTGCGCGATCTCGAAGGCCTCGGCATCGATGATGACGCAGAGTGTCAAGGGCAAGAGTAAGCAGGAAGCGGAGAAGTTGTTCTCCGACTTCCATAAGCTGGTCACTGGCCAGGCGAATGGAAATCATGCTGATGTCGGGAAGCTAGCGGCATTTTCCGGCGTTTCGGAATTTCCCGTGCGCGTAAAATGCGCGACACTGGCTTGGCACACGCTGCACGCAGCATTGGAAGGCAAGCAGGACGCAGTTTCGACGGAGTAACGACAACGTGGAGCCGGGCGCCCTCGCCCGGGTTTTCGTTGAGAACTCCGCAGAGGCCGCTTCAGAAAAGGTTCGAAGCAATTCCACCAAAACACCCGGCCGAGGGCGGCCGGCTCCACGTTGGATCGAGGTCCCCATGACAAACGAACGCATCACTCTCAGCCGCGCATGCGAAGTTATCGGAATCCCCAGTGGCATTCACGAGGTGCTGCAAGCCGGAACCCAGGTTCGGATCATGCAGTCCCTCGGCGGTAGCTACACGGTTTGGACTGACCACGGTGGAATGTACCGCGTCGATACTCGCGATGCGGACGCGCTCGGCCTCACGCCTCATCAGCCCGAAACGGGAACACAGCCTGAAGTCCAAACTGGAACCTTCAACGAGCAGATGGTCTGGGACCAGTTGAAGACCGTCTACGATCCCGAGATTCCGGTGAACATTGTCGATCTCGGCCTCGTCTACTCTTGCGCGATTTCAGATGCCGAGAGCGGGAAGAAGATCGATGTGAAGATGACGATGACCGCTCCCGGATGCGGCATGGGCAACGTGATCAAGGCTGACGTCGAGCGCAAGTTGTCGTCGCTGCCGGAAGTGGAGCAGGTTGAAGTCGAAGTAGTCTTCGACCCCCCGTGGCATCCAGGCCTGATGTCGGAAGCAGCAAAGCTTCAGTTGGGATTCGATCTCGATTACGGAAGCGGCTATTCGCCAATGCCAGTTATGAGGTGAGGCGTTTCGAGTTTCAGGTTTGGGCAAAGCCAGATGCGCACAGCGTCGTTGAAATGGCGCGCTTGCGACACGCCACCAATGCTCAGATTTGAGACATGCTGGCAAAGCAAGGCATAGCCGAAACTCGGAACCTGAAACCTGAAACGCCTTTTCTCATTGCAGCCAAGATGCTAAAAATGAAGGAGTTATTCTCTCCTCGCTACCTTCCTCCCGCCGTATAATCACGGCTTACCTTTTCTCCTCTCACGCGTCTATCGGGCAGTAAGCAAAAGATTTAGCCAATCGCGCAGGCCCGATTACACAGGAGTGGAAATGCCAAGTCTAGCCGTAGTGGCGGGCGGCCTGATCGCCCTCGGCTCCGCACCAACTTCCATGCCGATTGCAGGTCAGGCGCGGGGAGTGAAGGCCAGAGAGGACCATATTGCCCGGCCGGTGGCGCCGGCTGGGAGTCCAATGGTGAGCCAGGCACTCAACCGGGTCAACGATGCCGACTTGATTCGCGAGGCGCAGCGCGGTTCACGCACTGCGTTCGAAGAACTCGTGCGTCAGTACGACCAGGCGGTGTTGCGCCTGGCGTTGCACCTCACTGGCTCTGAGGCTGAGGCGCAGGACATCTATCAGGAAGCCTTCCTTAAGGCTTATCGCCATCTCGGCAATTTCCGCTTCGAGTGCTCCTTCTACACCTGGATGTACCGGATCGTTACGAACCTCTGTCTCGACCATCTGCGCAAAAAGAAAACCCGGCGCGAGGATTCGCCGGTGATGGTCGATTCGAGCGGCGAGGAGCACAGCCTGCTCGATATGGTGGCCGACGATCGCTCAGGCGCAAATCCGGAGCGCGACCTGATGCGTCGCGAGCTGGGCGGCAAGATTAACAAAGCTTTAGAGCAACTGACGCCGCGTGAGCGTATGGTCTTCGAGCTTAAGCATTACCAAGGACTCAAGCTGCGCACGATCGGCGAAATGCTCAACACGACGGAAGAGACAGCGAAGAACACGCTGTTCCGCGCCACGCAGAAGCTGCGCGGCACGCTGGCGTCGATGAGGTAAAGATTGGGTTTATAGAAAGTGATGGATAGAACGATGACGAACGAAATTCATAATTCTGCGAGTGCGATTTTGACAGCCGATCCTGAAATGGGAAACTTCGGCGCCGCCTCGCGTCGTGCCGTTGGGGAGAGTTCCGACTACGGCGAAGAAGACTGCGGATGTCGCGCCTATCGGCGCGGACACAGCTTCGAGTTTGTACAGATTTTGAAGGTGTTGGCGGAAAGTCGATAGCCGTTTTGGTGAAAGTAATGATTATGGAGCGTCGAGTCGAAAACAAAAGGTCCTTCGATTTCGGGACCACGCTCAAACTGCGCGTGATCCCTGCGCTCAGGATGGTGTGGCAATTATGAACTGCGAATGGACACGGGCGAATGCCGCCCTTTATGTGTATGACGAACTGAAGGACGACGAGCGCTACGAGCTCGAGCGGCACGTCGAGCGCTGCTCCGCATGCAAGACCGAGCTCGATTCGGTGCGCGGATTTCGGCTGACAATGTCGGCCGCGCCGCTGCCGGAGCTCTCGCCGAACCTGCTTGCCGGCTCGCGAATGCGGCTCTCCGAGGCACTTGAGTCCGAGGAGCCGAGTCGCGGGTGGCATCGCTTCACCTTCGACTTTGCCGGATGGCTGCAGTCGATGAAGTTCGCTCCGGCCCTGACGGCGGCGCTGCTGATGATTGGATTTGCCGGTGGAACGCTGACTACCTGGCAAATCAAAGCACAGAAAGACGCTGCCATAGTCGCCCAAAACGGTCCAACTCCTGCTCCTGTAGATTCCGCCTCCATCGCTGGCATTCGCGGCATCACGCAAGATCCAGGCAGCGATCAAGTCAAGATTCAATACGACAAGGTTTATACCGACCAGGCGCAAGGCTCGATCAGCGATCCCAAGATTCAGCAGCTTCTACTCTTCGCCGCGCGCAACAACATCAATTCGGGGCTGAGGCTCGATTCCGTCGACCTGCTGGCGAAGAACTCCGACGACAGCCATGTGCGTGAGGCGCTAATGTATGCCCTGCGCTATGACCGCAATCCCGGCGTGCGTCTTAAGGCGCTCGATGGACTGCGCTCCTATGTGAAAGACAACCAGCAGGTTCGCGATGCTGTACTCGAAGCATTGCTGCAGGACAATAACCCCGGCGTGCGTACACAGGCGATCTCACTGCTGGAGACGGTGAAGAACGATAGCAGTGTGCGTCAGGCGCTGACCGCGTTGGCGCAGCAGGACAAAGATAAGTACATCCAGGGAGAATCAAAGCGAGTGCTGGCGAACCTCCCGGATTTTGAATGAGCCGGTTGGCAACTGCACGACTTTGAAACGTTCTGATCTGGGACTTTGGTCTAGGGAGATTGGTTTAGGGAAGGGCACGACTTCAGTCGTGCCGCGAAGGCGATGTGAAAAAAGATTTGGGTTTTAGCCCTGAGGCTGCGACGCAAACGCCTCAGCGGCTAAAGCCGGGAACCAAAATGGGAGGGCTTAAGGCACGACTGAAGTCGTGCCCTTCCCTGAAGCAGTACAAGCTCTGGACAACGCGCATAGAAACTTAGAGGAACTTAATATCTTGGCAGTGATTCGCAACCATTTCGCGCTTCCCGCTCTACTACTGGTGCTCGCCGCTGGATGCGTAGCCCAGACGGAAGGCGCAACGAAGGTCTATAGAGACGGCAGTTGCTGGGTGCAGGAAACTACAGGCACGCTCCCCGCTTCGCGCTACATCAAGATTCATACCAACGCCGGCGGCGTGAGCGTAACCGGCGCACAGCAATCCAACATTACTTACACGATTCGCAAGCGTGTGAGCGCTTCCTCCGAAGACAATGCCCGGCGCATGTTCGAGAACCTGCGCGTGATCGCCAACCGCCAGGGAGATGCGGCGTATTTCGGCGGTGAAGGCGGCGATAACTGGCATCGCGGTTCGGTTGAGTTCAACATCAGCACGCCGCGTAATGTCGATGTCATCAAGGCAAAAACAGATGGCGGCAGCCTGCGCTTCACCCACCTGAACGGACGTGTTGACGCCGAATCCGGCGGAGGCAACGTGGATCTGGACGACATCAACGGCAGCGTTACAGCCAGTACCGGCGGTGGTGCCATCAACGTCGGCGCCGTGAATGCCGATTTGGGAATTCGCACCGGTGGCGGTCGTGTAAACATCGGCACCGTCGGCGGCAAATTGAACGCCTCTACCGGCGGCGAATCGGTTCGCGTTGACAACGTAAAGCGCGATGCCGTAATAGAAACCGGCGGTGGAAACATCTACGTGCAGAATGTCGGTGGAGATCTGCACGGATCGACCGGCGGCGGCAATATCGAGATCGGCAATGTCAGCGGCCTGATGGACGTCGAAACCGGAGGAGGCAGTATTCGTCTCACCGGCGGCAGCGCCGGCCCGATCCGCGCGCAGACCGGCAGCGGCAGCATTCATTGCTTTAAAGTCACGCGCAGCGTGCGTGCTGAGACCGGCGCGGGCGGCATTACTGCTGAATTCATGACTATGAACGGCAAATTCAGCGATTCGGTGCTCGACACCGGAGTTGGTGACATCGTCGTGTATCTTCCGTCTGACTTGAAAGTCAGCGTTCATGCCAGCATCGATGTCGCCACAACCCGCAACGCGATCACTAGTGATTTGCCCGGAATTCATATTCAGTCGGAAGGCGGAGACTATGGGCCGCGGGAAATGTCTGCCGAAGGCGATCTGAACGGCGGTGGCCCGACATTGAAGCTGCATACATCGACAGGGAAGATTCAATTCATCGCGCTGAAAAAATAGGAAGCAGGAACTGACGGACCGACGCGCGCCCTCGCGCGGGTTTTTCGGATGATGACTCAAATAGTTGTGGAATTCGATGTCACTGGGGATAAGGAACGAAAATCCGGCCGAGGGCGGCCGCAGGTCCTGGGCGGTGACTTTTGAGAAAAGCCCCACGAGGCATTTTATGAAGCAGACATATTTAATAACGGCGGTAGTCATCTCAGCAGCATGCCTTCCGCTCGCGGCGCAACAAGCGCCGAGAGCTCGGCACTTCATCGGAACGCCAGTGATCGTTGATTCTGACTCCGGCGGACACTCCTACCTTGGGGTTGGAGTGGCGGACCTTAATAGCGATCGTATCCAGGCGCTCAAGCTGAAAGACGACCATGGAGTCGAGATCACGCAGATCGATCAGGACGCCCCTGCGGGAAAAGCCGGCCTTAAACAGAACGATGTGATCGTGGGTTTCAACGGAACTCCAGTCGAAAGCGCGGAGCAGTTCAAGCGATTGATGCGCGAGACTCCTCCAGGTCGAACCATCTCTCTCGACATCATGCGCGATGGCCAGCCGCAGAGCGTAAAGGTCCAACTAGCCGATCGCAAGAAATTTGAATCTTCCATGTGGCCGCACGAGCCGCACGACTTCGCTTTTGCCGCGCCTGTAGTACCTCCAGTTCCGCCCATGCCGCCCATGCCTGCATTTCCCCGCACCTGGGAGCAGACCATCGTGCGCGCGCGTACCACTTCGGGAGTCACGCTCGAGAGCCTGAGTCCGCAGCTCGGCGACTACTTTGGCGTGAAGGATGGCGAAGGCATGTTGGTGCGCTCGGTGCAGAAGGGCAGCACGGCGGAAAGCGCAGGATTGCGCGCCGGCGATGTGATCGTTCGGGCAGGCGACCAGAAGATCACCGACAGCTCCGATTGGAATGACGCCCTGCGCGGTGCCCGCGGACAAAAGATCGCGGTAGTCATCATGCGTGACAAGAAAGAGCAGACGCTCTCGATGTCGGTCCCGCCTCGACGCGGTCCCGACAGCTCCGCTTTGCTCGATGATTCACCAGAAGTGGAGAACGCAATCGAAGCTGCCGCGGGAACGCTGGATAGCATCGGACCCGAACTCGAAGAGAGCTTGGAGAATGCGACCAGCGCACTTGCCGACCACCAGGGTGAAATCAATGACGCGATCAACAAAGCGATGAAAGAATTGCATCGCGAGATGATTCGCAATCGCAAAGACATCAACCGCGATGTCCAGCACTCGATGAAGCTGGCATCGGCCCAAATGAAAGCGCACCGCGGAGATATTGAGCGAGCGATGCGCGACGCCCAGCGCGCTGTCGAGCAGATCCACATCGACTGGCCTTCGGATTTGCAGTAGCTTTTCTTCTTGTCATTCCGAGCGGATGCTCACGCGTGGTTTTCGCGTGAGCAGGAGAGAGGGGAATCCCAACCTACTCTAGACCTTGGTCACACGGAATAATTCTGGAGTTCATAGCGACCGCCAAAACCAGGCGTTCGGAATGACAAAAGACAGCCGCTATGCCGCCTCGTGCTTCTCCGCCGACGGCTTCTTGATCGTCCCCTCATTTGCTTGATTCTCGCCACGAGCAGGCTCGCCGCGTGAGATCTCCGGCTGAGTTCTTCCCGCTTCGGTGCTCGCGAGATTCGTGCTTGGACCTTCCGTCGCTTCGGTCGGCGCCGACGGATTCAGTTCGCCGAAACGATTCTCAGGCGTGTGGCTCTGCAGACGAGTTTTTCCCGTACCGAAACTGCCTGATCCGGCTCCGTACTTATCTGTGCCCTTGCTGTCTTTACTGCGTTCCTGTGCTTCCTTTTGCTGGTCTGCCATTCTGTGCTCCCAGTGCTGGTTTTGTAGTTGGATGGCATAGCAGGCAGCGCTGTGGCCTCGGAGTGCGGCGAACAAACATTGGCAGATTTCCCGTAAACTCTTGAAAGACCCAATGGCGACCTCGACCGAAATCCTTTCTTCCCTTGCGACCGAACAGCAGAACCTGGCTTCCCAGGCATTGGACACGAAGTCGTCTCTGGAGATCGCAACGATTATCAACAACGAGGACGCCAAAGTTGCCGGAGCCGTGCGCAAGGCGCTGCCGCAGATCGCGCTCGCAATCGACGCCGTCACCGACGCGCTCGCGGGTGGCGGAAGGCTCATTTACGTAGGCACTGGAACCAGCGGACGCGTTGCCGCGCTCGATGCCTCGGAGTGTCCTCCCACGTTCAGCACTGATCCGAAGCTGGTGCAGTTTGTAATTGCCGGAGGCGAGAGAGCTCTGGCGCATGCGACAGAAGCGAGCGAGGACTCGGTGAAGCTCGGCGAGAAAGATATCGCGAAGCTCCGGCCGGGCAAGAAGGATGTGGTGATCGGAATCGCCGCCAGTGGACGGACTCCTTACACCATCGCCGCCGTCGAATATGCCAAAAAGAAAGGTGCGAAGACTTTTGCGGTTGTCTGCAACGCCGGCACGCCGCTCGGCGAGGCTGCCGAGACCGCCATCGTTGCCGAGGTTGGACCGGAGGTTCTATCAGGCTCGACCCGCATGAAGGCCGGGTCGGCACAGAAGATGATCCTGAACGCGATCACCACGGGCGCCATGACACGCCTCGGGTATGTGTACGGCAATCTCATGGTCAACGTATCGTTGAAGAACACGAAGCTCTACGAGCGTGCCGTCGGCATTTTGAGCAAAGCCGCTGGAGTCGATCGCGACCAGGCGACTCGAGCTATCGAGCGCTCGGGAAAGAGCGTTCCCGTCGCCTTAATTATGCTGAAAACCGGAGCCGGCCGCGCCGAGGCTACTCGCCGACTAAAGGCGGCAAAGGGAAACGTGCGGCGTGCCATCGAATCCACCGGAAGTGCTACGCCTTCCGTATGAAAACACGGCCTCGCATGAGGTGAACATCGGATGTGAGTCCCGCACCTAGCGGGTAGAATCTAATCATCCGCAGCAAGAAACTGCATCAGAGGCGAATCCCCCGATGGATAAGTTCGTAATTCGTGGCGGTAATCCGCTGGTAGGAACCGTGCGCGTCAGCGGCGCAAAGAACGCGGCACTGCCGGCCATGGCAGCGGCACTCCTGACCGAAGAACCGGTCATCCTCGAAGCCATCCCTGACGTTCGCGATATTCAAACCGAGCGCAAGCTGCTCGAATCAATGGGCGCCGAGGTCGAACTCGGATACGGTCGCGCATCGCACCGCACCAGCATCTGCTGCCGTAATCTCAGCAGTCCAGAAGCGAAGTACGAACTGGTAAAGACAATGCGTGCATCCACGCTCGTGCTTGGCCCGTTGGTCGCGCGCATGGGAATCGCTCGCGTCTCGCTGCCCGGCGGATGCGCGATTGGCGCTCGTCCCATCGATCTCCATATTAAAGGTCTTGAAAAAATGGGAGCGCTGATCACTCAGGAGCATGGCTACATCGAAGCCAAAGCCGATCGTCTGAAGGGCGCGCACATTGTCTTTGAAAAGATTACCGTGACCGGCACCGAAGACCTGCTCATGGCCGCCACACTCGCCGAGGGCGAGACGGTAATGGAAAACTGCGCGCGCGAGCCGGAAGTTGCCGATCTGGGCGACCTCCTCAACAAAATGGGAGCGAAGATTCAAGGCGCGGGCACATCGACGATTCGCGTGAAAGGCGTGGAAAAGCTGGGCGGTGCCAAACATCGCATCATTCCTGACCGCATCGAAGCCGGAACGTTTGTCGTCGCCGGCGCAATTACCGGCGGAGATTTGATCGTTGCCGGATGTGAGCCCAAGCACATGGGCGCGTTGCTCGCGAAGTTGCAGGAGTGCGGAGTGAAGATTCGCACCAGCGAAGATTCCGTTCGCGTGCAGAGCGACGGAAATCTCACCGCCGCCGATGTCGTCACCGAAGAACATCCTGGATTTCCCACTGACATGCAGGCGCAGTACATGGCGCTGACCACGCAGGCGGAGGGAACCTCTGTCGTCACGGAAAACATCTTTGAGAACCGCTTCATGCACGCGCAGGAGTTGGTGCGCATGGGAGCGAACATCAAGATCGAAGGCCGCCGCGCGATCGTTCGCGGCAAGACTCCGCTGAGCGCCGCCGCAGTGTTGGCTTCGGATCTGCGCGCTTCCGCGTCACTCGTGCTGGCTGCGCTGGTTGCTGATGGCGAAACGATCATCGACCGCGTCTATCACATCGATCGCGGCTACGAGCGCATCGAAGAAAAGCTTCGCGGAGTCGGCGCGCAGATGAAGCGCATCGGCGAGATGCTGCCGAAGAAGAGCGGGCAGTTGGCCGGCGCGTTGGCGTAAGCGATAAGCTTAGTTTCACTATGAAACCCGTAGTCAAACTTCTATGGGTGGTATTCGCAGTGGCAATGCCGTGCATGGCAGTCGTCATGTATTCGGCCACGTAAGTTCCTAACATTCCGATTCATGAACTGCTCTCATCGTCTGTCATCCTGAAGGCCCGCTTTTGGCCGAAGGATCTCCCGCAATGCTTCAGACGGCGTTGCTTCGCAGTGGCTCTCACCAAAGACCTACGTCCATGATCCAAGAGCCTGGAAAGCGCAATTCAGTTCGAGGCATTCCGGGAGATCCTTCGCGCAAAAGAAGCGCTTCAGGATGACAGATTGAAGGATGGGCGAATGGATCCTGACTGATCCAAGTAGAACTGTTGCCCCGACGCAAACATAGGTCAAATCGATTCGGGAAACCCATCCCGATACAAGCCGTTCCCATTTTGGTACTAAACTTCCTCTTGACATTTGGCGAAATCCGGGATAGCACAGAAGTATGGATCATTTTCCCAAATCCGGAACGCCAACTCGGGCCAGCCAGGCTCTTCAGATGGAGTTCGGCGTTAACGCCGAAACATCTGGGGTTAACGCCGTGGAAAAAGAGGCGTTAACGCCAGAACTAAATCGCCGGAATGTGCGAGGGAAAAATTCCTCAGAGCCAGAGAAGATCGCATCTTTTCATCGAGATAGCGGAACCATCGCCGTGAGTATCACCTCATTTTTAATTGCAGAAAGTGCCGATTGCATGCAAATCTCGCCAATTGGATCTAGCGCGCGAAGGCCAAAGTCGAACCGTTATTCACGCGTTTGCCGGGAAGTCCCGAAGCGGTGTTCGATGTCACTGCAATGAAATCTCATCGCGGCGATGAGATATCCCATCGGATCTCTAGATACCGCGATGAGATCGAGATGAGATATCCCATGGCAAAACATGAGATGTCGCATCGAGATCGGATGGGATCGCGCCTGCTAAGTCATTCCACATCAATGAAAACTGGAAAAAATATTTCGTGAACGAAGAAGCAACAGAAATTCTGACGAGGTTCTCGCTGTGCTTTCGAGCGAATGCTGGAGTTCGCGTGGGCTCCCGGTTCTCTCGGCGAACTCGCCGCAGCTCGAATGATCACGCGCTTCCATTGCGCCTGCACTCCTCTGTGATTTACGATTTTTAATTCACCTTGCGCGTGCGGTCATCGCAGGAGCCTGATCGCAGGTTTTCTCTCTAACTCATTTCATTTTTTACCGCCAGCGTGGCGGATACAGGAGAGCACTTAATGGCAATTAAAGTAGGCATCAATGGATTCGGACGCATCGGACGCAACGTCGTCCGCACCGCGCTGAATCATCCAAGCATCGAGTTCGTCGCTGTCAATGACCTTACCGACGCGAAGACGCTCGCGCACTTGCTCAAGTACGACTCGGTCCTCGGTAATCTGAAAGAAGACATTCACGCCACCGGCGATTCGATCCAGATCGGCAACAAGAAGATCAAGGTCTTTGCTGAGCGTGATCCCGGAAATCTGAACTGGGAATCGGTGGGCGCGCAGGTGGTGGTGGAATCGACCGGTAAATTCACCGATGCCGAAGCTGCACGCAAGCACCTGCGCGGTACGGTGAAGAAGGTAATCATCTCCGCGCCGGCGAAGAACGAAGATATCACCATCGTGCTCGGCGTGAATGAAGGCAAGTACGATCCTGCGAAGCATCACATCGTCTCCAACGCTTCCTGTACGACCAACTGTCTGGCGCCGATCGCGAAGGTCGTGCATGACAAGTTCGGGATTCAGAGTGGAACCATGACGACCATCCACTCCTACACGAATGACCAGGTCATCCTCGACTTCCCGCACAAGGATCTTCGCCGCGCGCGTGCGGCTGCACTGTCGATGATCCCAACTTCGACTGGAGCTGCCAAGGCACTGCACCTGGTAATTCCCGAATTGAAAGGCAAGCTCGACGGATTCGCGATGCGTGTTCCTACACCCGACGTCTCCGTAGTCGACCTGGTCGCGTTCACCGACAAGAAGACCACGCCTGATGAGGTAAACGCGGCGTTCAAGTCTGTCGCGGGTGGGGCGATGAAGGGCATTCTCGGCGTGGAAGATGGCGAACTGGTCTCGATGGACTATCGTGGAGATTCACGCTCCTCGATCGTCGATTCGCCGATGACCCGCGTGGTCAACGGAAACTGTGTGAAAGTCATTTCCTGGTACGACAATGAATGGGGGTACTCCTGCCGTGTCCGCGACCTCATCGACTTCATGGGCAAAAAGGGCCTCTAGTTCGGAGCCCAGTATGCAGAAACTTTCGATCAAAGATCTGCCGATCAGAGACAAGCGCGTATTCGTGCGTGTCGATTTCAACGTGCCGCTTTCGGAAGAGGGACGCGTCACCGACGACACGCGCATCCGCGAGACCCTTCCCACTTTGGAATATGCCATTCGCAATCGCGCGAAGGTGATCGTTGCGTCGCATTTGGGAAGACCGAAAGGCAAGCCGAATCCAAAAATGAGCCTCAAGCCGGTTGCCGAGCGTCTGCGCATGCTGCTCGACAACGTGCTCGAGAGCAGTTGTAACGTGGGCTTCTCCCCCGATTGCGTGGGCATCGAAGCCGAAGAGTTGGCAACGCGGCTGGAAAGTGGCCAGACACTTCTGCTCGAGAATCTGCGCTTTCATCCGGAAGAGGAAGCCAACGATGAAGCTTTCGCCCGCTCGCTCGCCAAGCTCGCCGACTACTACGTGAACGACGCCTTCGGCAGCGCGCATCGCGCGCACGCTTCCACGGCCGGCATCACGAAGTTCGTCGAGAAATCCGCCGCAGGATTCCTTATGCAGAGGGAACTCAACTACATGGGCCAGGCTCTTCACGATCCAGCGCGGCCGTTCATCGCCATCATCGGAGGCGCGAAGGTCTCCGACAAGATCGGCGTGATCAAGAACCTTATCGGTAAAGTGGACGCGCTGCTGATTGGCGGCGCTATGGCCTACACCTTCCAGAAGGCTCAAGGACGTGAAGTCGGCAAGTCGCTGGTCGAGAATGACAAGCTTCAACTTGCGTCGGACCTGCTGCGCGAAGCCAAAGAACGCAATGTGCGTCTTCTGCTGCCGGTCGACGATGTCGTCGCGATGAAGATCGAGAACGACATTCCTACGAAGACCATCGATTCAAGTCAACCAATTCCGGAAGGCTACATGGGCCTCGACATCGGTCCCAAAACGGTAAAGCTGTATTCCGACGAGATCGCGAATGCATGCACCATCGTCTGGAATGGCCCGATGGGTGTATTCGAGACGCCGACCTTCGCGACGGGAACGAAGAAAGTGGCGAGAGCTATTGCGAATAACGAAGATGCAACTTCGATCGTTGGCGGCGGTGATTCAGTTGCTGCAGTCCACCAGGCTGGTGTGGCCGACAAGATTTCGCACATCTCAACCGGCGGCGGCGCTTCGCTGGAATTTTTGGAAGGCAAGAAGCTGCCGGGAGTGGAGGCGTTGAGTAATCGGTAACGTGGAGCCGGCCGCCCTCGGCCGGGTGTTTGGTCGCAACCAGACCAGAGTGCTCTAGGGTGAGATGAGTATGGATCACGGAATCGAGAACGCGGAGCGAAAACCCGGCCGGGGACGGCCGGCTCCACGGAAGGCAAATCTACTGCTTCGCGTTATGCGACTCCGCTTCCCAGGGCCTGTCTTCCGATACAGGAGAGTGCCCGAGGAGTTCAGCCGGCAGCACTTCGCTGAGCGCCCACTCGATACGGTTTACGGCGTGGCTTAGATCCTTCATCGTTTTCTCGTCGCGCTGTTTGTACGAGTAGAGCGAGATCACCTGGAGGGCGTTGCGGATGTGATGGTTCATTTCGGAGATGGTGCGCAGGCGTTCGCGAATGAACTTGCGACGCTCGCTGTCGCGACGCCGCGCCTCCCAGAAGAAGGCGCCGGCAACAAAGCCGGTCAGGAGATTGGAAATCGCAAGCAAATCGTAGCGGGAGACGCCTTCTCGAATGAGTAAGCGATCGAAGCCGATACCGACGACGGCGACCGCTAGCGCGACCAGAATCACGACGGTCCACGAGCGCCGGGGAGAATCTTCAGAAGGGAAATTACCGAGGGGATCCTGCATTTGTACTTCGGGAATATGAGCTGCTCTGATTTTATCGCATGCGAAAGAAACTGATAGCCGCCAACTGGAAGATGTACAAAACGCCGGATGAAGCTCGCGCCTTCGTGCGCGAGTTTCTGCCGATGATCGCCAACCACGATCGCGACGAGATCGCGCTTTTCCCGCCATTTATCAGCATTCCTACGGTCGTCGAGGCGACTCGCAGCAGCCGAGTCGAAGTCGGCGCGCAGAACATGCATTTTGAGAAACAGGGGGCCTTTACAGGAGAAATTTCGGCCGCCATGCTGATCGACATCGGCTGCAAGCAGGTGATCATCGGCCACTCGGAGCGCCGGCAGTATTTTGGCGAGACCGACATCGGTGTGAATCGCAAGCTGCGCGGCGCCTTGACGGATGGACTGAAGTCGATCGTCTGCATCGGCGAACTCTTCGAAGAGCGCGAATCCGGCTTGACCGAGAACGTCTTGCGACGTCAGGTTGGAGCTGCGCTGCGAGAGATCTCAGGCGCCGACGTAGATAAATTCTGCATCGCGTACGAACCAGTCTGGGCCATCGGAACCGGCAAAACAGCCACGCCGGAGATCGCATCCGACGCGCACGTTTTCATTCGCGGGGAAGCGGGAAAGGCGATTGGCGAAGACGCCGCGCAGAAGCTCCGCATCCTGTATGGCGGCAGCGTGAAGCCGGACAATGCGCACGCGCTAATGTCGCAGCCAGAGATCGATGGGGCGTTAGTCGGCGGCGCCAGCCTCGATCCGAAATCGTTTGCAGCCATTGTGAACTGGTGATGACCGTGTGGCCGCCGCTCTCGACCGATTTGGGAATTTCGTGATTTCGTGATTTCGCGATTGAGCAGGCAGAAAAAATCGCGAAATCAGTGAAATCCCGAACCGGCGAAGCGCGCGGTCGCAGGTGGGGTCCGCCGTTAATGCCGAAAATACGGAGCTAGCGAGATCGCGCTTGTTCTATTTCGGAACTGGCGAGGAGGAACCCGCTAATGCGCCTTACGACGTGCTCAGCAGCGCGCTTACTGGATGGTTAGTGTTGCTGATCCAGTAGCTGTGCTCGCTGTTGCAGTGATCGTCGTAGTCTGGCCCGTGGCGGAAGTGTTAAATGTTGCAATTCCTGTACTGCTTCCGATGGGAATAGCGGCGTTGCTGGAAGTCCAGGTTGGCGTCACAGATTGTCGCGACGAATCAGTCGCACTAAATGTTACTGAGCCTGCTGAAGATGAAACCGTGAACGCCCCAGATCCGAGCGGCGTGCACAATGGGCATGTGATCGTGAGACCGTTTGACGTCTGATTGCTCACGCTGAGAGTGGTGCTTGCAGTTTGATTTCCGGACTTCGCCGTGATCGTAGTACTGACCCCAGTGCTCGTTCCCGCAGTTGCCAGTCCTGCACTATTGATGGTTGCGGCGTTCGCGTTTGAAGAAGACCAGGTGACGGACGAAGAAAGGTCTTTTGTGCTGTTATCACCAAAGGTGCCAGTAGCGGTGAACTGCTGTGTTTTGCCGGGTTGAATCGTCGGATTATTCGGAGAGATTGTGATCGCAACCAGCGTGCCGGCGTCTGGAAAGAACTTCCCGCACGCAGCGGCAGAGACCACAAACAGAGTGATCGCGCAAAGCACAACCATCTGACGTTTAATTCGAGGTCGTTTGATTGACAGTGCCAGCTTCGCGGCTTCTTTTCCCAACGTCAACATGCGCAGTACACGCCTCCTGAGTGCATGAACGAAGCTCCTGCCGGTTCCTGCAGAGAATTTGCAGAGCCTCGTCCTGTGCTCAACCGGCGGACGCTCGCAATTCAGGCACGCTCTCCGCAACTTCCAGAGCTTCGGTGAGATCGGCGATCAGATCGTCAGCATCTTCGATCCCAACCGAAAGTCGAACCAGATCCACCGGCAGCTGACGTTGCGACGCGACCTGCGGCGGTACGCTCGCATGCGACATCCTTCCCGGCAAGCTCACTGACGATTGTAGCCCGCCAAAGCTTACCGTGATGGGAAACAGCTTGAGCGCTTCGACCACCTGCCGTGATGTCTCGATCGAACCTGTCTCGAAGCTCACAACGGCACCATTTCCGCGCGCTTGCCGGACATGGATGCCGAAGCTCTTGTTCTCCAACAGAGATGGGTAATAGACGCGCTTCACGCCTGAATGTCCCGACAGAAATTGGGCGATTTGTGCAGCATTCCCCTGTTGACGCTCAAGGCGAACGCCGAGAGTTTTGATTCCTCTCAGCAGCAGGTAGGAATCGAATGGTCCCAAAACGGCACCTTCCCCGTTCTGGATGAGATACAGGTCTTCCGCAAGCTGGGCGTCGCGAACGATGACTGCTCCGGCAATTACATCGCTGTGTCCGCAAAGAAACTTGGTAGCCGAGTGGACCACGATATCGGCTCCCAGCGTCAGCGGGTTCTGTAGATACGGCGAGAGCATAGTGTTATCGACGCAGAGTAGAGCATTGTGCTGATGGACAACATGCGCCAATCCTGCGATATCCACGACCTTCAGCAGTGGATTCGTGGGAGTTTCGATGTGAACCAGACGAGTTCGTGGACCGAAGGCGCGGGCAAAATCTTCTCCCGTCGTGCCCTGCACGTAGCGGACGGAGATTTCCGAGCGCTTCAGGATTTTTGAGAACAGGCGGCAGGTTCCGCCATAAACGTCGTCTACCGCGAGAATTTCGTCTCCAGGACGAAGCAGGCGAGTCACGGCCGCAAGCGCCGCAAGCCCGCTGGCAAACGCAAAAGCGCGAGTTCCGTGCTCGAGCTCGGCGAGCTGCTGTTCCAAAACGGCGCGCGTAGGGTTGCCGCTGCGCGAGTAGTCGTACTCGCTGAATTCAAGCGCGCCTTCCTGCTCGAAGGTGGCGGTCTGGTAGATCGGAGTCGTAATAGCGCGGTGCCGGTCGCCCGGACAACCGGCAGATTGAACCAATTTCGTGTCGATTTTCATAACGCTAACGCCTCCTCGCCTGCACCCACGGCGGCTGCTATTGCGATCTTTGCTGAATGTTCTTGCTCATCAATACCGACGACGCACAGCCGGCTGCGAACCAGGCTCGACAGATCAGCAAATACCGCTTCGGTGGTCGGCCATCTGCCTGCGCCTTTGCCTTGCAAGATGTGAGTCTCGCCGTTCGTGGTCTTCACGACCACGCAATTCTCTTCGCGATTCGTATTCGCCAGCGGATGTCCTGCTTCGAGCACAATGGGGTTTACCTCAGCGATGATGCCGTCACCTTCTCGACGCAAAGAACCAACGAGTCGCACGGCTGAACCGGACTTTGATAGATCAAATACATGTCGCGGATCGATTTCAGTGATGCCTGAGCGATGAACCGACGCAAACGGCAGCTCCAGTCCGAACGCTGCGCGTGCGATCAGCACCAGCTTGCAAGCCACGTCGCTACCATCGAGATCGGCGGAGGGATCGGCTTCGGCCAGTCCGCACGCTTGCGCCTGTGAAATTGCCTGGTCGAAGGGAATGCCGCGAGCAAGCTCGTGCAGAATGAAATTTGTGGTGCCGTTGAGCACTCCTTCGACGGTGTCAATCTCATGCTGACCTGCAAGCCGCCGAAGAGTTTCCAAAACGGGAACTGCGCCGCCGACCGCCGCTGAGCAGAGCAATTGACTGCCTCTCGCTTCGACGATCTCATGCAGCTCAGGATGATTTGCTAATGCAGCTTTGTTTGCAGTGACAACATGTTTCCCGGCAAGCAGCGCCGATTTAATGCAGTCGGCAGCCGGTTGGATTCCGCCAAGAACTTCGATCACCACGTCGCAATCGCGATTCACCACATCCCAAACATCGGTTGAGAGCAGAGATTGCGGCACTTTCTGCTCAGGCCGATGAAGATTCCGGACCGCAATTCCGACCGTCTCAAAGAACTCCGGTTGTGCGGCAAGTTCCTGATAAACGCCGTATCCAACTGTTCCTAAGCCCAACAGAGCGACGCGTACCCGGTCGCGCTTTGCCCGCGATGGAAAGTACGCTGTGCTCTCAGCTCCAACAATCGTCGCTTGCTCGGCTCCAAGCGCCGCCACTTCGAAGCTCTGGCTATGCTCGCGAGAGAAGCGCAGCGCCTTTTGCTGAATGATGCGGCCGCCGATGGCCAAGGCATCTTTCCAAGTTAGCGACGCGTAACATCGTGCAGCGCTTACGTGAGGGTCGTGGTCATACACACCATCAACGTCCTTGAGCAGACGGCAGCGGCCACGAAGATGAACAGCAAGAAAGAGCGCGCTTAAGTCAGAGCCCCCACGGCCGAGAAGAGACGTTCTGCCGTCCTGCATCTGGCCGATGAATCCGGGTACTACAGCAACGCGTGAGTTGTCGAGCGCCTTTCGAATCGCGCCGACATTCAGGCGAACCGGTTCGGCGTTGAGTACACGTCCGCTGGTACGGAGTCCCAAACGTGAAGGATCGAACGCGCTAGCCGGGATTCCGGCGCGATCGAGCGCCAGAGCCAGCAGCGCGGCTGCACGTTTCTCTCCCGTTGAGAGCAGAAGAGCGAGCGCACCCTCCGGAGGCTGGTCGGAATATTCTCGGGCCGACGCGAGAAGCTGATCGGTGGTTTTCCCAAATGCGGAAACAACTGCCACGACGGAGTATCCATCGCGCAGCCAACGATAAATCTCGTGGATAGCTCGTGGCAGATCAGCCTCGCTGCGCAGCACCGAGCTGCCGAACTTGAGGACAATTACGCGCATGCCGCGCTCCTCTCGGTGCTACAGCTTTCCGCCTTCTCCAGCGCCTGTTCGAGATCGGCGATGATGTCCGATGCATCTTCCAGCCCAACCGACAGCCGGATCAACCCGTCGGGAATGCCAAGCGCAACGCGTGTTTCTGGCGGAATATCGGCATGGGTCATGCTCGCCGGATGCGTAATCAGCGTCTCGGCTGCGCCGAGATTTTCTGCGAGTGAGCAGAGCTTTACAGACTTCATCAACTCCAAAGCGGCAGGAGTGCCCCCGTTTACTTCGAACGAGAGCATTCCCCCGTGCGCCGCGTGCTGACGGCACGCAAGCTCGTGCTGTGGGAACGAGCGCAGCCCCGGATACGAGACGCGTTTTACCGTGGGGTGCTGCTCGAGCCAATTCGCAACTGCGAGTGCATTTTGGGAATGACGTTCGAGTCGCATGCTCAGGGTTTTGAGGCCGCGCTGCGTTAGCCATGATTCCAGCGGTGACTGAATGCAGCCGATCGTCTTGCGCACGAGCCGAAAGCGCTCCAGCAGAGCTTCGTCCTTTGTAGCGAGCGATCCGCCGACGGTGGCGTTGTGACCTTCGATGTACTTGGTGGTCGAAAGCACGCTGATATCAGCGCCGAGTTCGAACACAGGCTGCAGTGCAGCAGTCAGGAAGGTGTTATCGACAGCGAGCAGCACACCGGCTTTGCGCGCCACCGAAGAGACCGCCGCGATGTCGGTCAGTTTCAGAGTGGGATTCGCCGGCGTCTCGATGAAAATCAGCTTGGTCCGCGGTTCCACGGCGGCGGCAACTGCGGTAACGTTAGATGTGTCGACAAAGCTTACCCGGGCTCCGAATCCTTCCAGCACCTGGCGAAAGAGGCGTACCGTGCCGCCATACACGACGTCGGAAATGATGACGTGGTCGCCCTGTTTCAAAATGGAAAGAAAGAGCGTGCTGATGGCAGCCATTCCTGTGGAAAAGCACAGCGTGGGCGCCGTCTCAAGCGAACCGAGAACATCTTCCAAAGCGGAAACCGTAGGGTTCGCCGCACGCGAATAAGTAAATCCCTTGTGGACTCCTACTGCTTCCTGAACGAATGTGGTGGATTGATAGATCGGGGTAAGGATGGCGCCGGTAGCGGAATCGGGGGGCTGCGTGCCGTGAATTGTGCGTGTACAAAGACCGCGATTATCTGAAGACATGAATCCTCCTGCGTAAGCTATGGAATTTGCGCTGAAAATACGAAGACCGCCAGGATCCCCAGGCGGCCGCTCACGTCAGGAAGGTTATTGCTCGACTCTCACTTTCCCGATGTGGACAGGTCACCGCCCGGGGTGCACATGCCCATATACATTCGGGTTCCTGTGAGAGGAGTCATTGAGGCTCACTCCCGCTAGCTGCGGGTTAAGGTGATTCTACACATTGGGGTGAGTCTGTCAACTTGGGAACAGCGTGGATTTGGTGGACAAAAAAGTGGACTTTGTGGACTGAGCGGACTTTGTGGACCCAAAAGCGCTGGGAATAACCCGCGTCCATTCCGTCCACGAAGTCCACTCAGTCCACTGCAAATACCTGCTACGAAACCTCTTGCAGCGCGCGATAAAAGTCCTTGTGATTGCGTGTTGCGACCAATTCTCTGCCGCTCAGGAGCTTAATCAAGCTGTCCCCACGGCGCAGCGACTTGCAGTCTTTTACGTGCATGAGGTTCACGATGGTGGAGCGGTGTATACGCGAGAACAGTTTTGGGCTGAGCTTCTGCTGAAGCTCGTTCATCGTCGACCTCATGGTGTAGGTCACACCCGCAGCGTGAATTTCCACATAGTTCGCGGCTGCCGTGAAGCACTCGATATCAGTGATGGGAATGACGATGATTCTGCCACGAGAGATCACGCGCAGGTGCTGGCGGGCGCTGCCGTCGGCAGCGTCGCGACGCTGGACGACTGAAGGACCATTCGGCGCCGGAACTGCAGGCCTACTGTCCAAAACCGCAGGATTCATGCCGCCGTTGTGAGTGCTACCGGCGCTCACGGCGGAAGCGCGCATGCTCATTGCAAAAGCCTGTCCTTTGAAACCTTGCATCGATTCCCTCACAACTCGAGTATTTACCCAGCAAAATACCTAAGGGCCATGTCCGGTTTGTCACAGAAATGTCATGGGGATGTAAAACCTTCAGGCAGATGTATCAGAGCGCAGGCTCGCAGGCCAGACCCAAATCTTTGCTCGTTGCCGCTTGCCTGTGGTACGAACAGCCGAAGCTGGAATATGGCTTGCACTGAGAAGTTGGGCTGCTCTTCGGATCGTGGAGGCCGGTTTTCAACAGCTATCCTCTGCTGACACCGCGCCGTCCTTGGCGGATAATCTTCGCCATGCTCCTCACCTACTTGCCGGCGAGGGCGGCCATCTGCCCAGACTAAGCTTGCGATGAGCAGAAACACGAGAGTCCGTTGACGGTGATGAGCGAAGCCTCCACTCCTCTGATGCGGCAATATGCCGCAATCAAAAAGCAGCACCCCAACGCTCTGGTTTTTTTTCGCCTTGGCGACTTTTACGAGTTGTTTTTCGATGACGCCGTCATCGCTTCCCGTGAATTGCAGATCACGCTCACATCGCGCAATAAAGAAAAAGAGGTGGCGGTGCCGATGTGCGGTGTGCCGTACCACGCGGCTGAGGGATATTTAGCGAAGCTGTTGCGGAAGGGATTTCGCGTCGCCATCTGCGAGCAGATGGAAGATCCCAAGCTCGCCAAGAAGCTGGTTCGGCGTGAAGTAACGCGCGTGCTGACGCCCGGCACCGCTGCCGACGCCACCCTCGCCTCCGAGGAGAACAATTTCCTGGCGGCCAGCGCGCAGATTGGGGACCGTGCTGGATTGGCTGCGCTGGATCTATCCACTGGGGAATTTCGCGCGACTGAATTTGCCGCGCAGGATCGTGCTCGTTTGCTGGAAGAGCTCAGCCACATGCATCCGCGTGAAGTGCTTTTTCCTGCTGCGCTGCCGCTGTTCGCAGCCACTGAGGCGGAACAGTTCTCGACGGCCGGCTCACGGTTCACCGAAACTCCGGTCGAGGACTGGGCCTTTTCACCCGACTACGCCATTCCTCTTTTGGAAAACCAGTTTGGAGTGCTGTCGCTGGAAGGATTCGGCCTGGCGACACGCCAGGCCGCGGCGACTGCCGCCGGAGCGATTCTCCACTACGTCCGCAGTACGCAACAAGGGACTCTCGATCACGTCGATCGCATCGGTTTCTACGATCGCCAGGATTGTTTGGTGCTCGATGCGGTCACGGTTCGAAATCTCGAACTCGTCGAGCCACTCTTTTTCGGCACTGGGCCTGAAGTCACGCTATTTCGCACTCTCGACGCGACACTCACGCCGATGGGCAAGCGGCTACTCCGTTCCTGGCTGCTGCGGCCTTCGATTGATCTTGCTGAAATTCATTACCGGCAGGATGCGGTTGCTGTGGGCGTTGCGCAGACCATCGATCGCGAAGAGCTGCGGCGAAAGCTGGAGCGCGTACTCGACCTGGAACGACTGCTGAGCCGCGTCACTCTGGAAACTGCGAATCCGCGCGACTTACTCGCGCTATCGGCATCATTCGCAAACTTGCCGCACATTAAGAGCGGATTGGGCGCATTGAAATCTTCGCGCCTCGAGCAACTCAATCTGCTGATCGATCCACTGCAAGATTTGTGCGAGCGAATCGATAGAACGGTCGTTGCGGAGCCTCCACTCTCGTTCAGCGATGGCGGAGTAATTCGTGCCGGTATTGACCGTGAACTCGACGAGTTGCGCGACCTCAGCCGAAACAGCAAGCAGTACATCGCGCAGATCGAGGAACGTGAGCGCCAGCGGACCGGCATCAACTCGCTCAAGGTCAAGTTCAATTCCGTCTTCGGCTACTACATCGAGGTCACCAAGGCGAACCTGCACCTTGTCCCGGCAGATTTCGAGCGCAAGCAGACTCTGGTAAATGCTGAGCGCTTCACCACTCCCGAATTGAAACAGTACGAATCCAAGGTGCTTGAAGCCGAAGAAAAAATCGTCGAGATCGAACGTCGTTTGTTTACCGACCTGCGAGTGTCGATTGCGGCGGAAGCCAAGCGCATACGGCAAACCTCGCTCGCAATTGCGGAAGTGGATGTGCTGCTCGCGCTCGCTCACATCGCTGCGGAGCGCGGATACACCCGCCCCACAGTTGATGAGTCAGGCGTAATCGAGCTTGTTGAAGCTCGGCATCCGGTTGTCGAGCAGCAGGTAATGAGCGGGGCGGAGCGCTTCGTTCCAAACGATCTGCTGTTAAATCCTCAATCGGAGCTGATCGTGCTCCTCACGGGTCCCAATATGGGAGGTAAATCCACATACCTGCGGCAAACGGCGCTGATCGTGATCATGGCCCAGATGGGATCGTTCGTACCTGCACGCGCGGCGCGTATCAGCATCGTCGATCGCATCTTCACCCGCATCGGTGCCAGCGACAACCTTGCACGTGGGCGCTCGACGTTCATGGTCGAGATGACGGAGACGGCTGCGATTTTGAATACAGCTACGCCCCGTTCGCTCGTCTTACTTGACGAGATGGGACGAGGAACAGCGACCTATGACGGTCTCGCATTAGCGTGGGCGACGCTCGAATATTTGCATTCGGTGACTAGGGCAAAAACTCTGTTTGCTACGCACTATCACGAACTCACCGCACCCGCTGACGATTTGCCGGGAATCAAAAACTACCGCGTATCCATTAAAGAGACGCCGGCCGGCATTATCTTCCTTCGCAAAGTAGAGGCTGGGGCAGCCGACAAAAGCTATGGCATTGAAGTTGCCAAGCTGGCCGGCTTGCCGCTTGAAGTGATTCGCCGTGCGCGCGAGGTTCTGGCACAACATGAGGGGCAGGAACAAAAATCAGTGCAACACCTGGAGCACAATCGCAGCCGCGAGCAGACGGAATCAGTCCAACTTGCCATCTTTACCCCGCTTTCCCAGCAAATTGTGGACCGGCTGAAGGAAGTCGATGTGAATCGGCTCACGCCGCTGGAAGCTCTTACTTTGCTCGACCAGCTTAAGAAACAACTTGAGTAAAGTGAGACATTTCTAGGTGGAGCTTAAGCGCATTCTCGGCGCCGTTCACCAAAGATTTTCTTCGTGACCTCTCGTTTTTACCTTTGTGACCTTCGTGTTCGCCTTTCCCGGCCCGCGCATTTGACAACCTGTTGACCCGAGCCATACATTCACCTTCACAACTCAACGCGGATCGCGCGATTCCGGTTTGCCGGGATCAGGGAAGCGGGTGAAAATCCCGCGCTGCCGCGCAACTGTTAGCGAGTTAAGGAGACCCGAACGCCACTGCCCCGGCTTGCTGGGGTGGGAAGGTGGGCTCTCCGGATTCTCATCATGGGATCACTCGTAAGCCAGGAGACCGGCGCGACCTGCACAACACCAATCCCACTCGCGTGTACAGGAGGATTGCCGTGCGGAAGTCGTTTCTCTTTTTGCTATTGGTCTCGCCGGTTCTGGCGCTGGCCGCTGATTTCACCGTTCATGTAACCGATCCATCCGGCAGCGCCGTTGCCGGAGCACGCGTGACTATCTATCGCGCGTCGAACAATGCGCAACTCGCCAGTTCCAATTCGGGATCCGAGGGTTCCACTACCTTTCACAACCTCGCGCCAGTGACATTACGCGTTCAGGTGCTTGCGCCAGGATTTGCCGCAAGCATGAGCGATGTAGCTACGCAATCGGAGCCAGGGCTGAATGTGCAGCTCAAGATTGCCGCCCGCAGCGAGACAGTCGTTGTCACCGCCACAGAGACCCCGCTACCCGCTGATGAAACCGGCGCTCCAGTTGAAGTCGTCGATCACGAAACTTTGATCAATCGGCAGCCGGTGGAAGCTGCCGATGCAATTCGCTATCTGCCTGGAGCCGTGATCAACAGCGATGGACGACGCGGCGGACTGGCGTCGCTCTTCGTGCGCGGCGGGGACTCGGACTACAACAAAGTCATCGTCGACGGCGTGCCCGTGAACGAGCCCGGAGGAACCTTCGACTTCGGCGTCGTACCCACGATCGGCGCTGGTCGCTTTGAATTCGTCCGCGGGCCGGAGAGCGTGCTCTACGGCTCCGACGCGCTCACAAGCGTGGTGCAGATGTTTAGCGCTACCGGCACGACGCGCACGCCTGAGCTGATGCTGTCCTCCTATGGCGGAACATTCTCAACCGCTGAAGGGTCGGCGTCGCTTGCGGGAGCCTTTGGGCGATTCGACTACAACCTGTTCGCCGAACAGTTCAACACGCTCGGCCAGGGAATCAACGATGAGTACTCCAACTCTTCAGAGGGCGCGAACATCGGCGTGAAGCTTACGTCGCGAGCGATGTTCCGTTTCAGGACCCGGCATTTTACCGAACGCAGTGGTGTGCAATCGTTCTACGATTTCAATGGACAAGTGCTCATTCCTCCTGATACCGACGAGCGCGCCCGACAAAACAACTTTCTTTCCAGCGCCGATCTCACCCTGAACACCAGTAGCGGGTGGAAGCACAGTTTCAGCGGGTATGAATACCACCAGGTCCGCGAAAACGTGGATAGTTTCATGGATCCCGGTCGCGTGTCACCTTCTTTCGGCAATTTTGATTTTCCCTTTGACAGCTACGCTGACTTGAACCGCGCCGGCTTCATGTATCACGGAGAGTACGATCCGCGATTGTGGGCACGAACCAATTTCGGCTATGAATTCGAAGACGAAAACGGCTTCATCGGCGATTTGACAACGCCGCCGCTGACGCACGGGCTACGCCGCAATCATGCCCTTTACGCCGAGCAGGTGCTTACGTTCTCGCGATTCACATTTGTTGGGGGCGGGCGCTTCGTTCACAACGAGAGCTTTGGCAATACCGGAGTTCCGCGTGCCGCGCTTACATTTCTCATTCGGCGCGGCTCCGAGCGGCTCGGCGGTACACGCCTGCGAGTTGCCTACGGACAAGGCATTAAGGAGCCGCGGCTCGACCAAACTTTTGAGAGCGGTCCCTTCATCATTCCCAATCCGAACCTCAGGCCAGAGCGAGCGCGAACTATCGAAACGGCCGTCGTGCAGAATTTCTTCGACGATCGATATTCGTTCTCGGCTGGTTACTACCACAACATCTTTCGCGATCAGATTACCTCATCGTTTGATCCTACAACTTTCATTTCTCAACTCTTGAACCTGAACAGATCGCTTGCGCATGGAGCAGAGATCGAGCTGCACGGTCGGCCAGCCAGCAGTTTAAGCTTCGATGCTTCGTACGTTTACACTTCAAGTCAGATTCTTCAGTCTCCCTTTGCTTTTGACCCGCTCTTGGACCCTGGCCAGCCTTTGCTGCGTCGTCCGAAGCACGCCGGATCGGCGACGATCAATTACTTCTCGCGAAGATGGGGCGCAAACTTGAGTGCAGTAGGAATCGGACGAAGAACGGACTCCGATTTTCTGGGCCTCGTGCCCCACGTGGATCATGCGGCGGGATACGTGCGCACGGACGCGAGCGGATGGTATGAACTGCAGCGGCACGTCACGGCATTCTTGGCCATTGAGAATCTGTTGAATAAGCACTACGAGGAAGCTGCGGGATTTCCGGCGCTGAACGCGAATTTTCGTGCTGGGCTGCGATTTCGCTTTGGCGGAGAATGACCGGGAGGAGCGAACACGAAGGTCACGGAGACAACACGGCGAGGTCACAAAGAGCCCTTTGTGACCTCTTCTTTTTTCCTTCGTGACCTTCGTGTTCGCCGTTCTAAACTAGCGCGCAAATGGCAACCACCGCCGCTCCGCAGACAATACGTGATTCTGTGCCCCAGCGTTCCGATGCGCTAACCATAGCCTCCATCGCGGCACTCGCTTACATGCTGGGCAACGTCTTGCACGAAGGGCTCGGGCACGGCGGGGCATGCCTGCTTTCCGGCGGACATCCGCTGGTGTTGTCGTCGGCCCATTTCGAATGCAGCACTGATACACGTTTGGTTATGGCGGGTGGAACGCTGGTGAATCTGCTCGCCGGCGCGTTGTTCTTCGTTTTAGGACGGCTTGTGAGCCGCAAGCACCCGCGTCTGAAGTTCTTTCTCTGGCTGGCGATGGCGGTGAACCTCTTCGCCGGTACCGGATACTTCTTGTTTTCCGGGATCGGCGGCATTGGAGATTGGAGTGACTTCATTCGCGGACTCGGGCCTCAACTGCCATGGCGAGTCGGTCTTACTGTTCTCGGCGTGCTTAGCTACGCAGCGGCGGCCTGGGTGAATCTGATGGAGCTGCGTCCATTCATCGGGAGTGACGAACAGCGATACAGCCGCGCGTGGCCGATGCTCGCGGTGGCGTACTTCACTGGCGGGATTTTGGTGTGCATTGCCGGCGCTTTTAATCCCAGGGGAGCGATCCTGATTCTAATCTCGGCAGCGGCATCGACTTTCGGCGGTAGTTCCGGACTGCTTTGGGCGACGCAGTGGCTCAAGAGCAAGTCCATCGTGCCGCCAGGATCAATCGAGACAGCAACCGCCGTTCAGCGGAGTTGGGCCTGGACTATTTGCGCTTGGGGGCTGGCCATCGCGTTTGTCGTGGTTCTCGGGCCGAGCGTTCGCTTTGCTGCTGGATAAACGAAGAGGGCGACACAGGGCCGAGACGCCCACAGATCCGAGCAGCTAACTCTTGATTTCAGTCGGAGGGCTAACCAGACGCGCTTTCTGCGCGCGCATGAATTCCTGAACCAGGAACGCGATTGCGGCGGACATTCCTGATCCAAAGATGCTCAGCATAACGGAGCTGGCCAGCCTGCGGGATGACGAGACAATGCCGCTGTCGTCCGTAGCCTCCGGTGCGCCGTGAGCTACCACTGACAGGCCATGGCGGCCGGCGCTGATGCTGACCGTGTTGTCGCCGCCTTCACCGAAATTTGCCGACACAAGCTTGGTTTGGTCGTAGTTGTCGTTTTCGGCGTCCAGGCGAACGCGGATGCTGTGACGGCCCGCGGGAACATCGATCGTCTTATACAATCCCGGCGACCTGTTGCCCAGAAAAGCTAAGCGTCCTTTCGATGATCCGTTCACGGTGCCGGAATAGATCACATCGCCGTCGGCCCAAACCGTTAATTCGGCGCTGCGAAATCCGTGCTGGCAGACAATCGTGACCTTCGCAGGATTCGAGAGAAGACGAGTGAAAAGTACTGCCCCCGCCACGAAGAGCAGCAAAGCGAGCGCGGCAAGTCGGAAGTTGCGCGGAAGCCGCATGAATCGCCTGTAGGCACGTCGCAACGGACTCGCGACAGCAGGCTGAGCTTCGTCTGCTTTCTTCGCATCTGCCGGTCGTGCTGGGCTCTTGCTTTGCGCTGTGGAACTCTCGGCCATTCTGGGCTCATTTTCCGCGAACTCAGAACGGGCTACCAGTTACGGTAGTCACCCTGGCGACGGGAAAATGGCATTTTAGGCAGCCATACAGCCCAAACAGACTCGAGTTGAGATGCGATCGTAACTGCAAATCGCTTTACATCAAGCCCGAATTTTGTCCAAGACTTTGCGGACTTTTGCCACCGGCCCAGAACGGAACCTCGATTCAACTAGCGCCCAATGTGGCAGATCGACGATGAGCTCGAATTCCTTCATGGTCACGGCACGCTTGCTGTCCATCTGCTTGCCTGAGCGAAGAGTCTTGAGCGCATCCTGGATGGCATGCGCCATCCGGAACAAGACCGTCGTCGGATACAAGGCCATATCAAAGCCAAGTTCCTGAAGCTGCTTTGGACCCATCCACGGCGATTTGCCGCCGCCTTCAAAGACGTTCACTACCTTGTGAATGCCCTTGAACTCCCGTGCGATTCGCTTGATATCCTTCTCGCTATGCTCTGCCTCGATGTAAATGGCGTCGGCTCCGGCCTTCACGTAGAGCTCGCAGCGTCGCATGGCATCGTCGAGCCCGTTGGGATCTTCGGCGTCAGTACGGGCGATCAGGAAGATGGCATCTTTGTCCGAGCGGGCTGCCGCTGCGGCGCGGAGCTTCTCGGCCATCTCCTCGGGAGGAATTACTTCCTTGCCAGCCATATGCCCACAGCGCTTTGGCGGTTTCTGGTCTTCGATGAAGATGGCAGAAACTCCCATTTGTTCGTACACGTTCACGGTATGCGTCACGTTCTTCACGTCGCCGTAACCGTCGTCACAATCGACCAGAACAGGAAGGCCCGATCCCGTGACGATCTCCTGCACCGCTTCTGATTTCTCGCCGAAGCGAATGAGATCGATATCGGGCACTCCAAACCGGGCGCCTTCCAAAGCGAATCCGCCGACTTGATAGGCGACGAATCCGGCCTGCTCAATGAGCTTTGCGCTGAGCGCATCGTGGGCCGCGGGGAGCTGCAGAAACTTATGGCGATCCAGCAGCGATCGCCAGCTTGGGCGGAGGACCTTGATTTTGGGCATATAGCGAACGTGGGAGACGCACTCTCTTCAAGAAATGGATGCAGAGATGAACCATTCCGGGGCTGCTGGATGCACAAAACCTGGTGCTGCGGGCAGATCCAACCTTAGAGCCACTAGGTCTATTTACTGACCGAAGTACAAGTCCTGACGTTACAGGCAATAGCGGCTAGTAAGGCTATACTTTACCGAGCCGTAGTTGTCTCTGTTTTGGCCTCATGTTCGGAGTTTCACGGGTGGATACGGTATCGAGAGCCTCGGAATTCTTGGGAGCTCAGGGAAGCACCTTGACGCGTTTTGAGCGTCTAACCATTTCAGCTCTGGACAGAGCTGAACGCTGAACCGGTCTACGGGCAGAATGAGTCAGAAAATCATTCGCGACTGCGGTTTGCTGGCGTGCGGCTGCGCGCTCGCTCTTCTTGCCACCGCATGTGAGAGTTCGGAAAAGAAGATCCACAGCACTCCAGTTGCACAGGCACACGCGCCGACGATCTCAACCGCTAAGACTCTCAAGTCGTCCGCGGATCCAAAATCCGACCCCATCCAGGTTGCGCAAGCGAAGGTTCCTCCTGCTCCGAGTCAGGCGGACCCCGTCGACAAGCTGGTCGAGGAAGCCGAAAAGCAATACCAGGAAGGTCAGCAGGAATATGCGGCTGGCCATCTGGAAGCCGCCAAGCAGAGCTTCGATCAAGCAGTAAACATCCTGCTTGAGGGTGACATTGACGTCCGCTCCGACGAGCGCCTTCAGCGCGAGTTAGACAAGATATCCGAAGGCGTGAACCAACTCGAGGTCGCGGCGCTCCAGCAGGGTGACGGATTCACCGAGCAGAAGTCCCAGCCGGCGCCGATCGATGAAGCCAACGACGTAACCTTCCCCGTCGATCCGAACCTGAAAGCTCGGGCTGAGCAACAGGTGAGGGAAACGCGCTCCGACCTGCCGTTGCTTATCAACGACTACGTCGCTTCCTACATCAATTTCTATTCGACCCGCGGGCACGGCACGCTTGAGCGCGCGCTCGTCCGCTCCGGCCGGTATCAGGACATGATTAAACGCGTCCTCAAAGAGGAGGGCGTGCCTCAGGACCTGATTTACCTCGCCGAGGCCGAATCTGGATTCGAGCCGCTCGCGCTCTCCCGCGCTGGAGCACGCGGTATGTGGCAATTCATGGCCAGCCGCGCCAAGGGATACGGACTCCAGCGAAGCTGGTGGATCGACGAGCGTCAGGATCCCGAGAAGTCCACGCGAGCCGCTGCACGCCACCTACGCGATCTCTATAACCAATTCGGTGACTGGTATCTGGCCATGGCCGCCTACAACTCCGGCCCGGGCAACGTACAGCAAGCCGTTCGCAGAACCGGCTACGCCGACTTCTGGGAGCTGTATAAGCGCAACGTACTTCCGAAAGAGACCAAGAACTACGTGCCGATCATTCTGGCCTTCACAGTGATGGCAAAGAACCCGGCACAATACGGATTGGACAAGATTCAGGCGGCTCTCCCACAGGAAACGGATACAGTTCGGATTAACTACCCCGTCGATCTTCGCCTGGTCGCCGAGTGCGTTGATGCCGACCTGCAGACGCTCACGGAGCTGAATCCAAGCCTTCTCCGTCTGACCACACCAAAAGATTCCACCTATGACCTCCGGCTGCCACTGGGCACGAAGGATAAGTTCGAGCAAGCGATGGCGGCCATTCCTGTCGATAAGCGCGTGGCCTGGCGGTATCACCACGTAGCTGCCGGGGACACGCTGGACAGCATCGCCCGCCACTACCACACCAGCCCGAGCGCGATTCGCGAGGTGAACAACCTTCAG
>Ga0134126_10000838_pt1 | contig 38845 bp, 38 predicted proteins | sample KB31752_FD_96881 | JGI IMG/M metagenome (GOLD analysis project Ga0134126, IMG submission 96881) | Terrestrial soil microbial communities with excess Nitrogen fertilizer from Kellogg Biological Station, Michigan, USA - KB3-175-2 | ecosystem: Environmental > Terrestrial > Soil > Unclassified ...
GCCCATGCCGGGGCCCATGTCGGGCTGGTCCTCGTAAGGCTGCTGGTCGGCGACGGTCATCGAGCCGGGCGGCGTGTTGGGCTCTGCCACCAGCCAAGGGAAGTCGCGCGGCGGCAGCTTGGCCTCGGCGACCGTCATGAACTTGCGCCAGATCGTCGCCGGCAGCTCGCCGCCGGTCACCTTGGCCATCGGCGCGCCGTCGTCGTTGCCCACCCAGACCGCGGTCAGGAAGTCGGGCGTGAAGCCGACGAACCAGGCGTCGCGCCAGTCCTGGCTGGTGCCGGTCTTGCCGGCGGCCGGGCGGCCGATGTTGGCGCCCGTGCCGGTGCCGAAGCTGATCACCCCCTTCAGCATGTTGACCACGCGGGTGGCGAAGAGGGGATCCAGCACCGGCGTCGGGGCCGAGGCGTTGTGGCTCCAGATCACGTCGCCATGCGTCGTGCGGATCTCGCTGATCAGGTAGGGCGTGGTGCGCCCGCCGCCGGTCTGGAACACCTGGTAGCCGGCCGCCATCTCCAGCGGCGTCACCTCGTAGGCGCCCAGCGCGATCGAGGGGCCGGGATGGTCCGGCACGTCGGCGACGCCCAGCCGATGGGCGAACGCGGCCACCGTGTCCGGCCCCACCTCGAGGGTCAGGCGCACCGCCACGGTGTTGAGCGAGCGCGCCAGCGCCTGCTGCAGCGTCACCGGGCCGGCGTAGCTGCCGCCGTAGTTCTCCGGGTTCCAGCCGGCGTAGCTGATCGGCGCGTCGTCGCGCACGGTCTGCTCGGTGTCGCCGTGCTCCACCGCCGCGCCGTAGACGAACGCCTTGAACGACGAGCCGGGCTGGCGCTTGGCCTGGGTCACCCGGTTGAACGCGCTCTTCTCGTGGTCGAGACCGCCGACCATCGCCAGGATCGCTCCGTCCGGCGCCAGCGACACCAGCGCGCCCTGAGAGACGCGCCGGCCGCGCCCCTCGCCCAGCACCACGCTGCGCACCGCGTCCGTGCCCGCCTGCTGCAGCATCGGATCGATGGTGGTGCGCACCACCAGGTCGACCGCCTGCCCGGCGGCGAGCTGGGCGGCCTCGGTGGCGGCGGCGTCGAGCACATAGGCCTCGTCGCCCTCGTTGTTGTGCGGGGCGGCCAGCACCGGCTGGGTGTTCAGCGCGAGGGCGAGGTCGGCGTCGTTGATCCAGCCTTCGTCGCGCATGGTCTGCAGGATCTTGTGTGCGCGGGCGACCGCGTCCGGCATGTCGTTGGTGAGCGCCAGGCGCGTGGGCGCATTCGGCAGCCCGGCCAGCGTCGCCGCCTCGATCAGCGTCAGCTGGCTGGCCGGCTTGCCGAAATAGGCCTGCGAGGCCGCATCGATCCCGTAGGCGCCGTCGCCGAAATAGGTGCGGTTCAGGTAGAGGCTGAGGATGTCGTCCTTCGACATGCTCTGCTCGAGCCGCCAGGCCAGGTAGGCCTCCTGCACCTTGCGCTTCAGCGACGGGTCGCGCTTCAGGAAGAGGGTGCGCGCCAGCTGCTGGGTCAGCGTCGAGGCGCCTTCGGCCGAGCGCTTGCGGCGGATGTCGGTGGCGAGCGCGCGGGCGATCGCGTGCAGGTCGACCGGCCCATGCCGGTAGAAGCGCTTGTCCTCGGCCGCCAGGAACGCCTTGGGCACGTACGCCGGCAACTGCGCCAGCGTCACCGCCTGACCGTACTTGGCGCCGCGCGTGGCGATCACCCGGCCGTTGCGGTCGAGGAAGGTCATCCCCGGCGACTTGCGGATCGACCACAGGGCCTCGCGGGCCGGGATCTGCGGCGCGGCGGCGACGTAGCCGCCGATCACCACGCCAAGCACCACGATCGCGCCGATGCCGACCGCGACCGCCGCGCTGATGGCGATCAGCAGCGGCCGCGGACGGCGCGGCGGCGGCGGTGGCCGCGACTTGGCCTGGCCAGGCGCGGGCGGCCGGGCGAACGAGGGCGGGGGCGTCGTGGTCAAGCTGAGCTGAACTGTCGGCGGGAGGCGTTAGAACTCTGATAAAGCCCCGTCCCGGTTTGAGTTCAATGTCGCACCCGGGGCGACATTGTGGCCTCGCCTCAGCCGCCCGGCGCGCCGCCGACCAGCCCGATCAGCCAGCGCGCCAGCGCCGGCAGCAGCGCCTGGTCGGCCGCCTCCAGCAGGATGATCAGGATCACCGGCGTCACGTCGATGCCGCCCAGCGGCGGGATGAAGCGGCGGAACGGGCGCAGCAGCGGCCGCGTCACCGAATCGAGGAACCGCACGATCCCGCGCGCCGTCGCGTTGCGCATGTTGATCACGTCGAAGGCGATCAGCCAGCTCACGATGGCGTTGGCGATCACGATCCAGATCACCGCCTGGATCAGGTAGTGGATCACCAGGAAGAGGAATTCGATCAGCGCAACCATGCGGCGCTAGCTATCGTGCGCCGTCCCCAGCGGCAAGGCGGAGGACTGAGCGGCGGGCCGCTGGGTGTCGCGAACCGCCGACCAGCGCATGCCCGCTCAGCGATCGGATGAAGCCGCCGATCGCCTGGACCGCCGGCTTCTTCGGGCGTCCGAGTGCGTCAGGCTCGGCAAGCGATCGATGGCGGGGTCGCGATCTGCCGAAGCGTCCAGGATGTCTCCGAACGCACGCTCGGCGTCGGCAGTCTGCGTCGCGCGCCGGGAGCGCGAGCGCGCCGCGCACCGCTCGGCGAAACGCCGGGCAAATCGGTCGCGCCCCTGACCGCCGTCTGACCGCCGCCGCGTCCTTGACAGCACCCGGCCCCGCTCCTTATGTGCCGCGCCCTTCGCCGATCGAGCGAAGTGGGGCCGTAGCTCAGTTGGTAGAGCGCCTCGTTCGCAATGAGGAGGTCAGGGGTTCGACTCCCCTCGGCTCCACCAGGAGCGCCCCGACGCCAGCTCCCGCCGTCCCTAACCACATCGCAACCTTGAGCCCGTAGCCCTGGCCCTGGACAGGGGTGGATCCATGGGCTTGGTGCTGGCCTGGCTGGGCGGGAACGTCGACTACGATCTGGCGCTGGTCACCTCGTTCGCGGTGATCGTGCCGATGGAGGTGTTCTTCCCCAGGCGCGAGGGCGGCGTCTCGATGGCGTCGCGGGCGCGGGCGGCGCTGTTCTGGCTGGCCTGGGTTCCGGTCACCATCGCCACCATGGTGCTGATCCGGCCGTTCTGGAACGAGCTCGGCATCCGCCCGCTCGTCCCGTCGCTGGCGCCGCCGGGGCTGCCGCACCCGGTCGCGGTGGTGGTCGGCGCGCTCGCCGCGGCGTTCGTCGGCGACTTCTTCTACTACTGGTGCCACCGCGCCCAGCACAGCATCCCGCTGCTCTGGCGCTTCCACGCGGTGCACCACTCGGTGCGCGAGCTCTCCGGGATGGCGGCCTACCACCACGTCAGCGAGGAGCTGATCAAGATCGTCCTCTATTCGCTGCCGCTGGCCTTCTTCATCGACGATCCGCTGGGCGTGCCGGTGCTGGGCGCGCTCTTGGGCGTCCAGGGGCACTACCTGCACTCGACCACGCGGCTGAACCTCGGCCCGCTCGGGCGGATCATCCAGGACAACCGCTTCCACCGCATCCATCACTCGATCGAGCGGCGGCACTGGGACAAGAACTTCGGCGTCTTCACCACGCTGTGGGACGCCTTGTTCGGCACCGCGCACTTCCCCGCGAAGGACGAGTGGCCGGCGACCGGGGTCGAGTCCGCGCCGGAACCGGCCTCGGTCGCCGACTTCTACCTGCTGCCCTTCCACCTCGCGTCCGGGCGACTGCAGCCGCCCGGCGCGGACGCGCCCGCCGACGTCGCGGCCCGGCAAGTCAGCGCGCCATGACCGACGAGGCGTTCGCGGGCGGCGCGAGGTAGAGCCCGCAACCCGCTCATCCCGGAGCGGATGGATGGAAGCTCTGGCCAGCTAGAACGTTGCGTGTCGCGCCGGCAGGAAGCGGCAGCAGGCGGCGACGGTCTGGACGCCCTGGTCCGGGTCGACCGGGACCAGGCTGGTGGTCTCGTGCAGGCGCATCTCGTAGCTGTTGCCGAGCGGGTCGGCGGTCAGCGCCGCGTCGCCGGCGAGCGCGAAATAGTAGAGCCGCCGGTCCTCGATCTCGATCCGGTTGGTCACGTCGCCGTGGCCGCAGGCCGAGGGCCAGCGGAACTCCAGCTCGTGCGCGCCGGGCCGCACGGTCAGCGAGGTGTAGGCGTGCTGCGGCAGCGCCGCGAACTGCTTGCCGTCCAGGTAGAGCTGCGCCGCGCAACCGGCCGGCCGCGCGGCGTCGCGGTAGACGAAGAGGTTGGCGTCGGGCGAGCTGCCATCTGCCGCGCTGACCGGTTCCTGGGCCCAGGCGGGCGGCGCGCCCATGGCGGACGCACCGGCTGCGGCGCCCGCCAGCAGCGCGAGGCCGAACCCCAGCGCCCTCATTCGGCGGCCGCCGCGGCCCATTCCTTCGGCACCGGCTGGGCGCGCTGGTTGGCGAGGATGCCGGCGCGGCGCGCCTTCTCCTCGTCGCTGATCGTCGCCGGGTCCTCGCGGAACTCCGGCCCCATCGCCATCGCCTTCTGCACGGCCGGGCGCGACTCGATCTCGGCGAGCCACCGCTTCACGTTCGGGAACTCCTCGATGTCGAGGCCGCGCATCTTCCAGTTCACCGACCACGGGTAGCAGATCATGTCGGCGATCGTGTATTCGCCGGCCGCCAGCCATTGCTTGCCGTGCAGGCCGAGGTTCATCACCCCGTAGAGCCGGTGCACCTCGTCGCCGAAGCGCTTCAGCGCATAGTGCAGGTCGCCGTTCTTGGGGTCCTGCGCGGCGCGGGCGAAATTGCCTTGCTCGCCCATCTTCGGACCCTGGTTGCCGGTCTGCCAGTAGCACCACTGGGCGACCTCGTATTTCTTGTGCGGCTCCTGCGGCCAGAATTTCCCGGCCTTCTCGGCGAGGTACATCATGATCGCGCCGGACTCGAAGATGGAGAGCGGCGCGCCGCCGCCGATCGGGTCGGTGTCGACGATCGCCGGCATGCGGTTGTTCGGGGCGATCTTCAGGAAGTCGGCCGTGAACTGGTCGCCGCGGCCGATGTTCACCGGTTTGATCTCGTAGGGGATGCCCGCTTCCTCGAGCAGGATGACCACCTTCTTGCCGTTGCCGGTCGGCCAGAAATAGAGCTCGATCATCTTGAAATCTCCGCCGTTCAAATGTCTCGAATGACGGCGTTCTACCACGTCCCAGCGGCCCAGAGCGCGTTCCGCAATCGCGGAATCGCTCTTGCGGCGAGATCGCGCTGCAATGTTTTGAATCCGGAGCACGATTCAACGATCGGGCGGTTCCGCCTGGTCGCAAAGCGCGGTCCGCTTCCGGGAAGGATCACTTCTTCAGGACGACGTTGCCCTGGATGTTGGTTCCGACGCCGGTCGGCACCGGCACCGTCGAGCCGGCGTAGTTCGAGTTGATCACGATGTCCGGCGAATTGGTCAGGGTGATCGAGCGGGCGGTGACCACCGTCCACTGCGAGGCCTGCGCGGCCTGGTGGGCGCCGTCGAAGTTGAGGTTGACGGTCGGCGCGTAGATCGCGCCGGTGATGTTGGTGAAGGGGTCGGTCTGGATCTGGAACGTCCCCGTCGCGCCGCGGTCGACGGCGATCACGAAGCCGGCCAGCGGCCCGGACTGCCGCCCGTTCAGGCTGATGTTCGAGGCGCCCTTGAGGTTGAGCACCGTCGTCGGCCCGAAGATCACCACCACGTCCGTGCCGGTGATCATGCTGCCGCCTTTGCCGGTCAGGTTGCCCTCGAAGTAGTGCTCCCCGGGCGCCAGGGTCAGCGTGTAGCTGCCGGTGACCTGATAGTCGCCGCAATGCACGCCGGCCGGCAGCACGGTGTCGGCGCCGATGGTGACCTGGGGCGAGTTGGCCGGGCAACTCGACGGCGCGGCGATGTTCAGGCTGGCGAACGGGTCCGGGATGTTGGCCGCCCCGGTCAGCGCCGCCGGGCTGATCGGGCCGCTGGCCGTGGTCCCGGCCTCGGTCGCCTCGGCCGCCAGCGCCGCGCCGGCGGCGACCGCCACGCTCTGGTTGGAATCGACCGCGCAGCCTGGGGCGTTGATCTGGGAGGTGTTCTGCAGCTGCAGCAGGTCACTCCCGGACGGCGCGATCGCCAGCACGCAGAGCGGGACCGCCGCTTCCGACATCGCCGTCGCCCGCACCTGGGTGGTGAAGCCGCCGAGCGGGATCAGGTTGCCGAAGAACGACGCGCGGTGGGTGGTGATGACCACGGTGACGCTCGCGACGCCGACCGAGGTGGAGACCGACACGGCGGCGTGGCCGGAGATCTGGTTGAGCTCGCCCTCGGCGTAGGCGTCGGTGCGCTGCTCGACGCCGTTCGGGCTGACGCTGAGTTGCTTGGCGCCCATCAGGGCAGCGGCGTCGGCGGCGTCCTGGGTCGCCGAGCGGTCCGAGTTGAGCTGGCCGAGCTCGATCGCGCCGGCGCCGATCACCGCGAGGATCGGCGCCAGCACGGCGAAGGTCACCGCTGTGGCGCCCGCGTCGTGACGCAACGCTGTCCGGATGAAGGCCAGCGCCCTCGACAGTATCCCGCGGCGCCGCCTCATGAGTTCGCCAGCCGCGCCCCGTGTAACGATCCGACTGCAACTCGCACGCCCGATTGAATTTTCGATTAAGTTCGCAACCTTAGCCGCAGCGGCCGTGCGGAACCTCCGCCGGCGCCGCTCATTTCAGCTGCCTGAACCAGGGAGGATTTCTCAGATGGCTGATGGCAGCGGTGGCGGCGGCGCCGGCATGGGCGTGGTCGTGGGCGCGCTGGTGGTCGTGGTGGCGATCATCGGCGTCTTCATGTTCTCGAACGGCTTCCACACGTCCAAGAACGTCGACGTGAACATCCACGCGCCCTCGATGAGCGCCCCGGCGGCGCCCGCGGCGCCGGCTGCGCCGCACTAGCGGACCGAGCGCCCGCTAGGCCAAGTCCTTCGTCAGCTCGGCGCGGCTTTCGTCGGAGAGCACCGCGAGGTGCTGGTAGCGGGGGTGGTCGCAGCCCGCCAGGACGCGGGCGCCGGGAGTCCGCAGCGCGGCGATCTGGGCGGGCGTCAGCGGGAAGTGCAGGAAGTGCACCGACGAGGTCTTGCCGTCCTCGCGGGTGCGCTCGATGTCGCCCTCCTGCACCGCGCCGGCGCGCGCCCCGTCGATCTCGACGAAGAAGTGCTCGTCGACCCCGCCGAGCTCGCCCAGCACCCGGGCGCGCAGGTCCGGATCGTCGATCTCGAACATCACCGTGGCGATGAGCTCGGCGCCCTGCGGGATCATCGGATTGTAGGCGGCCAGCTCGTCGGCCAGCTGTTCGTCGCCGCCCTTCTCGATCAGCAGCATCTCCTGCACCTGGAAGAGCATGGTCTCGAAGCTCTCGAAGTAGACCGTGCACCAGGGGCCGAGCGAGATGCGGCGCAAACGCTTGACGGGCAGCAGCGCGGCGCGCCGCTGCTTGCGCTCGGCGGCGAAGGCGGGGAGCGGCAGGATGTCGGCCGCGGTGATGCGGCGCTCGGCGGCGGGCATGGGTAACTCCTTCAGGCGAGGCCGTAGGCGCGCGCCAGCACTTCGATCGGGTGGGCTTCGGCCGGCCGCGCCCCGCCGGCGTCGACGACCAGCTCGCCCAGGTGTCCGCAGGCAAGCGGGCAGTCCGAGCAGAGGGTCTCGTTGGCCTTCTGGGCGATCTGCCGGGCGGCCGGCTTGCCGACCTTCACGGCCGACGGGCGGGTCTTCTTCATCACCCCGAAGGTGCCGCCGTGACCGGAGCAGCGCTCGACCAAATCGACCTTGGTCCCGGGGATCAGGCGCAGCATCTCGGCCGACTTCGCGCCCATGTTCTGGGCGCGCGCATGGCAGGCGTTGTGCAGCGTGACGCCGCCTTCTATCGGCGTCAGGCCTTCGGCGAGGCCGTGAGCCTTCGACAGGGCGACGACGTACTCGCTGATGTCGCGCGTCGCGCCGGACAGGGTCCGCACCGGCTCGCTCTCGGGCAGGATCAGCGGCCACTCGAACTTCATCATCAGGCCGCAGCTGGCGGTCAGCGTGATCACGTCCCAACCCTCGGCGATATACGGGCCGAGCTCGGTCGCGACGCGGGCGGCGCGATCCGCCACCTCGGCGAGGTCGCCGGCCTCCAGCTGCGGCATCCCGCAACAGACCGGGTAGACCACCTTGGTCTCGACGCCCTGCCTGGCCAGCACCGCCAGCGCCGCGGCAGCGGTGGAGGGCTGGTTGTAGTCGGCGAAGCAGGTCGCGTAGATCACTGCCTTGCGCTTGCCGAACGCCGGCCCGGCCGGGTCCGGCGCCGGGACGGGAAGGTCGGTCGCCTTTCTGGAATGGTACTGCGGAAGCAGGGCGTCGCGGTCGACCCCGAGCACGGCTTCCATGATCGCCCGCGTCAGGGCGTTGCCCTTCGCGCCCGCCCAGTTGACCAGCGGCGCCAGCGGCGCGGCGAGCTTGCCGTTACGGTCGGTCTCGCCCAGCTGCTCGCGGACGGTCTTGCCGCCTTCCGCCTTCCGCTTGGCCGCGCGGTGCCGCAGCAAGAGGTGCGGGAAGTCGACCGCCCACTCGTGCGGCGGCACGTAGGGGCACTTGGTCATGAAGCACATGTCGCAGAGCGTGCAGGCCTCGGTGACCTCGCCGTACTTTTCCTTCGCCACCCCGTCGACTTCGCCGGTCGGGCCCTCGTCGACCAGGTCGAACAGGCGCGGGAACGAGTCGCACAGATTGAAGCAGCGGCGGCAGCCGTGGCAGATGTCGAACACCCGCTCCATCTCCGCCTCGACCTTGGCGAGATCGTAGAAGTCCGGATCGCGCCACGCCAGCGGATGGCGGAACGGCGCCTCGAGCGAGCCTTCACGCGCTTCCGGACGCGGGGGTTTGGGCGGGGTGTCGGTCATGGCTTTCATCCCTCCCCTCCTGGGGAGGGAAGATCGCGCAGCGATCGGGTGGGGAAGTCTGAAGCCGGCCGGAGCGCATCGAGAATGTCGCCTGACATCCCCACCCCGACCGCGCTTCGCGCGGCCGACCCTCCCCAGGAGGGGAGGGAGGGCTTGGGCTTTTCCTACTCCAGCGTTTCCAGCGCGCGCTGGAAACGGCCGGCGTGCGACTTCTCGGCCTTGGCGAGGGTCTCGAACCAGTCGGCGATCTCCTCGAAGCCTTCGTCGCGGGCGGTGCGCGCCATGCCCGGGTACATGTCGGTGTACTCATGGGTCTCGCCGGCGACCGAGGCCCGCAGGTTGTCGGCGGTGCCGCCGATCGGCAGGCCGGTGGCCGGATCGCCGACTTCTTCCAGGAATTCCAGGTGGCCGTGGGCGTGGCCGGTCTCGCCTTCCGCCGTCGAGCGGAACACCGCGGCGACGTCGTTGTAGCCTTCCACGTCGGCCTTCTGCGCGAAGTACAGGTAGCGGCGGTTGGCCTGGCTCTCGCCGGCGAAGGCGTCGCGCAGGTTCTGGACGGTCTTGCTGCTCGCAAGGCTCATTCGGTCAATCCTCTCGATGTGATGGCGGGCCCACCGGCCCCGGCGCGCCTCTCCTAGGGCGCGCCGCGACAGAGGTCTAATCGATTGATCTCATGGGAGCGATAGAGTTGCTCGATGAACCGCCCAGCCTTGCGGTGATCAGCGCCTGGAACGCGGCGAGCAACCGAGCCATCGCCGGGCGCTTGTAGGGGTGGAGGTCCGGCGGATCCATGTCGTGAACGATCATCGCGGTGTCGGCCTCGAAGAGCAGCAGCCGGCCCTCGCGGTCCTCGGCGCAGTCGATGGCGAAATAGTCGAGCCCGAACGCCGCATGCAGCGCGCGGAAGGCGGCGGCGTGGCGGGCCGCAAAGCCGGTGTCGAACGCCGCCATCATCGCGGCCTCCTCGGCGCGCTTGCCCGCGTCCTCGGCCATGCCGGCGTTCAGGTAGTGGACCATCCAGTGCTCGGAGACGGCCATGTGGACGATGAACGGGCGGCCGGCCACCAGCGCGATGCGCAGCTTGCGGAAGCGCCCGTCCGGGCCGGCGTAGTCGACGAACGGCTGCAGGTAGAACTGTTCGCCGGCCTGCCGCGCCAGGTAGCCGGCGAGGTCCGCGGGGGAATCCAGCTTCTCGAGCCCTGCCCCGGCGTGCGAGTCGACCGGGCGCACGATGACCGGGAAGTCAGCGTTCAGCGTCGCCAGCTCGGCGCGGGCGATCCGCTGCGTCGGCGGCGCGACGAGGCTGGGGGCGCCGGCCAGCCGGGCGGGCGCACGGTCGCGGCCCAGCGCCCGGATGGCGTCCGGATCGCCGTTCAGCAGCGGCCGCGGCCAGCGCCGGACCGTCTCCGCCAGCTGCGCCAGGATCGGCGCATTGGCGTCGGACTCGCCGATCGCCAGGAGGGCGATGTCGTGCTCGGTGACGCCGTCCAGCCGGTCGCCAGGCGTCAGGAAGACGAGGTCGAGCTCGCCGTTCCAGCCGGCCAGCAGGAACTCCACCGGCGTCGAGGCCATCAGGTCGCCGGCGGCGACCAGCGCCAGCAGGCGGGGCCCGTCGCCGGTCCCGAGCTTCTTCCGATAGTGGCGCTGGCGGGCGAGCGCGTCGGCCTGCAGCGCCAGGCCCTGCTCGCGCTGGCCGGCCAGCTGCAGCAGCGTCGAGAGGTCGAGCATCGCGCCGACGTCGGCCGGGGTCGCGGTGGCCCGCGCCAGCAGCGCCTCGAACGTCGGCTGCACGTCGCGGCCCTCGAAGATCAGCCGCGCATAGTCGGCGAGGCCGCCGGTGGCGGGCGGTTCGCTCCCCGAGGCGCTCATGGCGCGCGCTGGCTCACGGCGTCGCCGCTCGGCGCTGGCCCGGCAACCGCGAACAGCGCCGGCAACCGCCGTGCGCCCACGATCAGCGGCCGCTCGACCAGCTTGTGGAAGGCGAGCCCCGCGGCGATCGAGACCGCAACGGCGACCGGGACGAACAGCCAGGGCTGCTGCACGCCGATCGCCCGCGCGGTCAGGTCCACCGTCACGAAGTGGCAGAGGTAGATCGCGTAGGATGCGTTGCCGAGCGCGGTCATCGCTCGCGGGGCATGGCGGGCGAAGCGCGGCTCGAGCGCCAGGACGCCAGCGACGATCAGGGTGGCCGGCACGCCCCAGAGGATCGGCCGGAAAAGGTCGCTGCGCACGTCCGTCAGCCACATCGCGACGAGCAGCGCCACGCCGCCGGCCGCCAGCAGCGCGCCGGTGCGCACGCTGGTCCGGCGGCCGAGCTGGGCGCGGCGCGCCAGCGCGACGCCGGCGGCGAACTGCAGCATCATCGGGTTGGCGCCCAGCTCGTAGGCCGGCGGGTCGAGGAAGCCGAACATCATCACCCCGATCAGCGCGCCCACGATCAGCCGGAACCGCGCGGTCTCGGGCGCGAACAGCACCAGCGTGAAGAGACCGTAGAACACCGCCTCGAACGCCAGGCTCCAGCCCGGCGGCAGCACCGGGAACGGCAGGCCGCGCGGGTCGTGATGCTGGATGAAGGCGAGCGACAGCGCGATGTGGCGTGGCGAGAGCGAGATCTGCGGCATCAGCCAGGGCCAGAACGCGGCGATCGCGATGACGAGGCCGGTCATCAGCCAGTAGGCCGGCGCGACGCGGGTCAGCCGCCGCCAGAAGAAGCGGCCCGGGCTGGCCTCCGCCCCCGTCCCGACGGTCCAGATGATGTAGCCGCTGATGACGAAGAACACGTCGACGCCGGCCGCGCCGATCCAGAACGGGTCATCCAGCCACTGGAACGCGTGGTAGACGACGACCGAGACCGCCGCCAGGCCGCGCAGCGCCTGGATGCCGACCAGCGTCGGCGGCGCGCTGCGCTCTGTCACCTCGCCGTTCAGGGGACGATCACCGACTTGCCGATCACCTGGCGGTCGGCCAGCGAGTCGAAGGCGGCGCGCCAGTCGTCCAGCGCATATTCCTTGTAGACGCGCGGCTTCAGCCTGCCTTCCTCGGCCAGCTTCCAGATCGCCGCCTGGTTCTCGCGGCCGCGCTCGGGGAACTGGCGGCCGTATTCGCCGGCGCGCACGCCCATCACCGAGAAGCCCTTGATCAGCGGCATGTTGACCGAGATGGTCGGGATGCGCCCCGAGGTGAACCCCACCACCAGGAGGCGGCCGTTGAAGGCGATGCAGCGCACGCTCTCGTCGAACACGTCGCCGCCGACCGGGTCGTAGATCACGTCCGCGCCGCGCCCGCCGGTGATCTCCTTCACCCGCTCGCGGAAGCCGCCGGTGACGTTCACCGTGGCGTCGGGCGCATATTCGGCCTCGATCACCGCCAGCTTGGCGTCCGACGCCGACGCGGCGATCACCCGGCAGCCCAGCACCTTGGCGAGGTCGACGCAGGCCAGGCCCACACCGCCCGCCGCGCCGTGCGCCAGCACCCACTCGCCGGGCTCCACTTCGGCGCGTCGCACCAGCGAGACGTAGGCGGTCAGGTACGCGGCGCCAAAGCCGGCGGCCTGGGCGAAGCTCAGGTGCTCGGGCTTGGGCCGCAGCCCCTGCGCGAAGCTCAACGCCATCTCCGAGAAGCCGCCGATCCGCGCGCCCCCGGCTACCGCGTCGCCGACCTTGAAGCGGGTGACGCCCTCGCCGACCTTGGCCACGACGCCGGCCATCTCCAGGCCCGGGATGAACGGCAGCGGCGGCTTGTGCTGGTACTCGCCGCGGGTCTGCAACAGGTCCGGGAAGTTCACGGCCGCGGCGCGGGTCTCCACCAGCACCTCGCCGGGCCCCGGGTCCGGGGTCGGGATCTCCTTCAGCACGCAGCCGGCGTAGTCCGGCGCCAGCTCCTCGACCACCAGCGCCTTCATCGCGTGCTCCCGGCCCTTCTCTGCATCATCTCGCGCGTCAGGGCGGCGATCTCCCGGCAGGCGGCGTCGGCCGCCGGCACGATCCCCGAGAACGCCGCAAAGCCGTGCGAGAGGCCGTCGTAGCAGCGATAGGCCACATCCGTCCCGGCCTCTTTCAGCCGCCTCGCATAGGCCTCGCCCTGGTCGACCAGCGGGTCGAAGCCGGCGGTGGCGATCACCGCGGGCGCGAGGCCGGCAAGGTCGGCCGCCTTCAGCGGCGAGACCCGGGGGTCGGCCGGATCGTCGCCGGGGCCGAGGTAGTGGCCGCGGAACCAGTCGCTCAGCGTCCGCGACAGCGGCCAGGCGTCGGCGTAGGTGGCCATCGAGCCGGTCTCGCTGGCGACGTCGACGACCGGATTGATCAACAGCTGCAGGGCCGGCTGCGGCTCGCCGTGGCGGCGCAGCTCCTGGCAGATCACCGCCGCGAAGTTGGCCCCCATCGCATCGCCGCCGACCGCAGCTTGGCCCGCCGGCGCGCCGAAGCGGCCCGCGTGGGTGAGCGCCCAGCGATAGGCGGCCAGCACGTCGTCGAGCCCGGCCGGGAACCGGTCCTCCGGCGCAAGGCGATAGGCGACGTTCAGCACCGGCCCGCGCGACACCGCGGCCAGGACGCCGCAGAAGCCGTGCGCGGTGTCGAGGTCGCCGATCACGCCGCCGCCCATGTGCGCGAACACCAGCACCGGCATGGCCGGGTCCTGCGTCGCCGGGCGATAGGCGCGCGCGTCGATGTCGCCGGATTCGGTGTCGAGCCGCAGCGTCTCGATCGCCACGCCCGGCTCGGGCGCGCCCTCGTAGGTCTTCAGGAGCTGCGCCGAGACCAGCCGCGCCTCGGGCGGCGTCAGCTGCGAGAGCCGCGGCCCGCCGCGCGCCTGCCAGCTCATGAACTGCAGCCGGGGATCGAGGGTGCGGCCGCCGCGATAGACCACCCCGCCGCCCGCCAGCAGCCGCAGCAGCGGCCTGGGCAGCGACAGGACGCTCTTCAGCGCCGCCCTCTGGATCGCCGGATCGGCCATGCGCGGTTCGTCAGGCCCCGGCCCCGCCCTCTTCGACCCCCGATTCAACTCTGGGGGCTGCGGCTACGCCGCCAAGGATCAGCGAGACGCAGAACTCGGTCGCGCCTGGCACGTCGAGCGGCTCGCGCAGGATCATCCGGTCGCCGACCTCGCGCACGATGGCGATCGCCGCGGTGGTCAGGTAGTCGACGTCCACGCGCGGCGCCGCGCCGCGCTCCATCACGCCGGCGAAGGCGGTGCGCACCTCGTCGTGCACGGCCAGCATCTCGGGCGTGTTGCGCGTGTAGGTCTCGGTCTCGGGGGCGCCGGTCTTGCCGAACGCGGCGGCCTCGGCGGCGACGAACTCGAAGTAGGCGGTGATCGCCCCGCGCAGGTAGCTCTCCAGGTCGGAGGCCTTAAGGTACTCGGCGTGCAGGATCGGCCGGAAGCGGCGCGCGCCGTCGTCGGCCAGCGCCGCGATCACCTCCTCCTTCGAGCGATAGTAGTTGTAGAACGCCCCGACCGAGAGCCCGGTGCGGCGGATGATGTCGCGCACCGTGGCCGCCTCGAAGCCCAGCTCGCGGAACACCGCCCGGGCGGCGTCGAGAATCGCCTGACGGTTGGCGAGCTTGGTCTGCTCGCGCTTGCCTGGGTTGAGGTAAGCCACATCTGCCATCGCCCTAGGATCGGGCGCCGCCGCCCTTAAGTCCACCGCTGACGGACGAAACGCCGTTAGTTGCGCTTACGGGAGCAGTGGGGCGCGGACTGGGAGAATCGGCGCGCGCCGCTACGCTCAAGCAAGCGCACGCCGTCCATGCTTTTGGTGGTGCGAATGCCTTATGGCGCAGGCGTCGTGACCGGCGAGAGGTCGGGGGTGTTGCAGGCCGCGACGCACTGGCTCCAGCCGCCGCCGCATTCGCCGGGCTCGTCGCCGGCGCGGCAGATGTAGCGGCTCTGGGCGCAGTCCATCCGGCAGGCGGACGCGTCCTGCGGCGCGGCCGCGGCGGGCAGCGGGCTCATCGGCGCGGGTGGCGGCGCGGGCGCCGGCGTGGCTGCAGCCGCCTTCGGCGGCGGCTGGGCGACCACGGTGAGCTTGCCGCCGGCCGACGGCGCGTCGGCGGCGAGGGCGATCGCAGGCGCGATCAGCAGCACGAGGAAGGCGAGGCGCGCGAGCATCGGCGCCAGCCTGACGCCAGGCCGTTAAGCGCCGATTAACCACGTTCGCGCCTTCCGCCGCGGCCAGCCAGGAGCGCCCAGGTCGGCGCGCCGCCTCCCGCGGTCCGGGCTCAGACCGTGCGCTTGGCGCGGTCCTGCGCGTTGGCGCCCTGGATCGAGGCGCGGGCCTGCGCCCACTGCTCGTCGGTCCAGTTGCGCAAGGACTGGAAGCCGCCGCCGCCGGCGTTCCAGCCGCCGCCATCGATCGCGATGCTCTGGCCGTTCACGTATTCCGACAGCGGATGCAGCAGGTAGACGGCGAGGTTGGCCAGCTCGCGCATCTCGCCGACGCGGCCGAGCGGGCTGCCGGTCTCCTGGCGCCCGCCGCCGCCCTCGGCCGGCGTGCCGGGATTGAGCCTCGCCCACGCGCCTTCAGTCGGGAACGGGCCGGGCAGGATCGCGTTGAAGCGCACGCCGCGGTTGCCCCACTCGGCGGCCAGCGACTGGGTCATCACGTTGAGACCGGCCTTCGACATCGCCGACGGCACCGTGAACGGGCCGCCTGACCACACCCAGGTGGTGAGGATCGAGACCACCGAGGCCTTCTTCTTCTCGGCCAGCCAGCGCTTGCCGGCGTCCAGCGTGACGAAGAACGAGCCGCGGAACACGATGTTGGCGATCGCGTCGAAGCCGCGGGTCGAAAGGTCTTCGGTGCGGCTGATGAAGTTGCCGGCGGCGTTGTTGACGAGGCCGGTCAGCGCGCCGCCCGACCAGACCTCGTCCATCATGTCGTGGATCGCCTCGGGCACGCGGATGTCGCAGGCGATCGGCGTCACCTTGCCGCCGTGCCGGCCCATCAGCTCGTCCGCGGCCTCCTTCAAGACGCCGCCGCGGCGGCCGCAGATGTAGACGTCGGCGCCCAGGATCAGGCAGCCCTCGGCCATCTCCTTGCCGAGTCCGGTGCCGCCGCCGGTGATCAGGATACGCTGGCCCTTCATCAGGTCAGGCTTGAACATCAGGTCGTCGGGGGTCATGGCGCGGGCGCTCCCTCAGTGTTGGCTAAGTGTTTGGCGGCAAAGGCAGCGCCCTGACGCCGGGTTGGTCAAGAGCCGGCGCGCGCGTTCATTTCGGCGACGAGATCCAGCAGGATGCGGGTGCGCAGGAGGGCGATCAGCTCGTTGATCAGCTCGACGCCGGCCTGGCCGAGCCGGGCGGCGTCCTCCACCGTGCCCGAGCCGGTGAGGCGGCCGTAGAACCGCTCGATCTCGCGGCGGGCGAGCGGCGCCAGCGCCTGGACATAGATCGACGCGTCTTCGGCGAAGAAGCCGGCTTCGGGGCTGTAGCCGGCGGCCTTCACCCGGCCCCAGGCCTTGGCGATGGCCAGATCGATCGGCGCCAGCGCGCCGTCGGTGACCGACACCACGCCGTCGCGCGCCAGCACTTCCAACTCGGCCAGCGTCAGCCCGGCCTGCGCCGCGGCCCTAGCGAGCGGCGCGCCGCCGTTCGCCGGCGCGACGCCGAGGCTGGCGGCCAGCATCGCGTCCAACCCCGGCAGCGGCGCGATCTCGCCGGCGTTCGGCCGGTCCAGCACCTCTTTGATGAAGCTGAGCGGGAGATAGGTCTCGGCCTGCAGCCGCTTGATCACGCCAAGCCGCCGCACGTGCTCCTCGGCATAGTCGGCGACATTCGGCTTGGGCCGCGCCGGCTCTGGCAGCAGCCCCACGCGGATGTAATACCGGATCGTCTCCCGCCCGACCCCGCTCCGCTGCTCGAGCTCACGCATCTTCATGGGGCGGAACCCAGATACCCGCTCGTCCCGGCGGAAGCCGGGACCCAGGCTTTTTGAACCACGGAAAACACGGAAAGCACGGAAAGACTGATTGGCTCGGTTGCTTCCGTGCTTTCCGTGTTTTCCGTGGCGAATCCAAGAGGCGCCGGGCCTACGCCCGGCGCCTCGGAAAAGGCTTGCGTCCCCGCTTGCGCGGGGAAGAGCGGACTGTCGATGGGACTACTCCGCCGGCTCCAGTGCGGCCGCGCGGTCGGCGACGCTCTGCACGTACTTGGCGCGGGCGTCGAAGTCCTTGGCGATGGTGTCGTCGGCGTCCTGCAGGGCCTGCACGTCGGTGTCGGCGTACCCGATGATGCCCATGTCCTCGTAGCCCTTGCGGATGGTCAGGCCCCAGAGGCCGATGTCCTTCACGATCGGCACGATGCGGGTGAAAAGGGACGAGCGGAACATCTCCATGAAGCCCGAGTCGTACATGTGCTCGGCGCAGCGGGCGGGGTCGAGGCCGAGCGTCTTCCAGACTTCCACCGCGTCGAAGCGGTCGCGCATCAGGTAGCAGGCCTCCAGGAGGAACTGCTCGCGCTCGTCGCGCTCCTTCTGGGTGAGCGTCGGATAGTAGTCGCGCAGCGCCAGGCGTCCGAAGGCGACGTGGCGGCTCTCGTCCTGCATCACGTAGGCGTTCACCGCGGCGGCCAGCGGGTTCTGGGCGTGGTCGCGGATCTGCTGGAAGGCGGCGAGCGCCAGGCCCTCGATCACCACCTGCATGCCGAGGTAGGTCATGTCCCAGCGGCTGTCGCGCAGCACCTGGTCGATCAGCTCCTGCAGCGGCGGCGTCATCGGATAGGCGACGCCGAACTTCTCCAACAGGCGCTTGTAGCTCTCGACGTGGCGCGCCTCGTCGATCACCTGGGTGGAGGCGTAGAACTTCGAGTCGACGTCGGGCACCTGGGTGACGATCTTCGCCGCGCAGATCAGCGCACCCTGCTCGCCCTGCATGAACTGGCTGATCTGCCAGCCCTGGAAGTGGCGGCGCACCTTGGCCTTCTCCTTGGCCGACATCTTCTCGTACTCGGCCATGCCGCTGATCGGCAGCATCTCCTCGGGCAGCTGCTCGGGGTTCTCCTCGTCGAGCTCCTGCGTCCAGTCGATGCGGGTCTCGGCGTTCCACTGCATCTCCACCCCCTTGCGGTAGAGACCCATCATCGTGGCGCGGCCCTCGTCGTAGTCCCAGTTGAAGGTGACGTCGAAGTCCTGCGGCACCTGCCAGTGCGAGCCTTCGGCGGCGGGGAACGGATAGCGGTCAGCGAGCTTGGGCATGGTCCTGGGTAGCCTCCGGTCGCACCCCGTCGCGAAAATGCGGAGTGCTGCTACGCATTAGCTACCAGGCACGCGGTTTTGGCAAGCGCTGCCGGCGCTAGTGGGTACGGGGACTCTCGTCCGACGTCGTCACTTGCACCGCTCGATCAGCGCCATCGCCCCGGCGGGGGCGCGGATCTTGCCCTCGTGGATGATGAAGCAGAACACGTCGCGCGGGGTCTTGGCTGCGGCGTGCGCGCCGTCGACGAGCGGCAGCCCGTCCGGCGAGCCGCCGGCGGCCCAGGTCTTCAGGCGCGCGGCCCATGCGTCGAGCTCGGCGGGCGGATAGGCGGTCTCCACCGTGTCCTCGCCGGTCTGCAGGCGGGCGTAGACGAAGTCGGCAGCCAGGTCGGCGATCTCCGGATAGCGGCCATGCTTGGCGTAGACGTTGGCGACGCCGTGCTTGCGCAGCAGCGCCGGGTAGGCCGGCGTGCAGAAGCTGTCGTGCCTGGGCTCCAGCGCATGGCGCAGCTTGATCCCCTCCAGCTCCTTCGGCAGCAGCTGGAAGAACGCGTCGAGGTCGGCCTCGTCGAACTTCTTGGTGTGCGGCAGCTGCCAGAGGAACGGGCCCAGCCGCTCGCCGAGCTCGGCGACGCCCTGCTTGAAGTAGCGCTCCAGCGACTCAGCGGCGGTGGCCAGCTCGCGGCGGTTGGTGGTGAAGCGCGAGCCTTTCACCGCGAACACGAAGCCGTCCGGCGTCTCGTCGCGCCACTTCTTCCAGCTGTCGGGCTTGAAGGTGGAGTAGTAGGTGCCGTTGATCTCGATCGCGCTCAGGTGGCGGCTCGCATAGGCGAGCTCGTCCTTCTGCTTGAGATCCTTGGGGTAGAAAACGCCGCGCCACGGCTCGAAGGTCCAGCCGCCGACGCCGATCCTGATATTGCCAGCCACGTTCCTCGCGACCCCGTACGCTGAAGTGAAGCCTGTTGCCGCCCCGCCGCACGCCTGCGGCTAACTGAAACATGGGGATGCATTCGCACGCGCAGGCGCATATGTCATGCGGCGCGCGGGGGGGATGGCGCGCGGGGATTTGCCTTATTCTCCGATGATTCGACGCTCGCCTGCTCGCAAGGAGCCGATGGGGATGTTCGGCCGCGCAGCTCCCAGGCTGCTCGCCGGCGCGGCCGCGCTGGCGCTGAGCGCGTGCGCTTCGGGCGCCCGCCAGCCCGATCTGACCCTGCCGCAGGCCTACCAGGCGGAGCCCGGAACACAGCAGCTCAGCGTCCAGCAACTCGACCAATGGTGGTTGATCTTCGGCGACAAGGAGCTGAACGAGCTGGAGGCGCAGGCGCTCGCCGGCAGCCCTGACGTGAAGACCGAGATCGCCCGCCTGAACGAGGCCGGCCAGGTCGAGAAGAGCGGCGTCTGGCAGACCTATCCCACCGGCGACATCACCGGCGGCGTCAGCCGCGAGGTCACCAAGCCGATCGGCGGCGCGCCGAATTCGCTGATCCCGATCGGCGGCGTCACCGAGAACTTCCACGCCGACTTCAAGCCGGCCTGGGAAATCGACTTCATGGGCGGGCTGCGCACGGAGCGCAAGGCGGTGCGCGCCGACTACGCGGCCACCCGGTTCAACATCGAAGCCGCCCATGCGACGCTGGTCGCCGACGTCGCCGACCAGTACTTCGTGGCGCGCGGACTGGCGATCCAGCTCGACGACCAGAAGGAGCAGCTGCAGATCGAGACCGAGCTGCTGCACAGCGCCACAGTGAAGCTCGAGCACGGTCTCGTGCCCCGCTCCGACGCCGACCGCATCGCCGGCGACCTCGCCCAGGCAAAGTCACAAATGGACGGCCTGCAGGCGCAGATCCACGCCGCCCAGCGCACTTTGCTGATCCTGATCGGCCGCGGGGCCGAGCCGGTCGAGAACCTGCCATTGACGGCGAACGTGCCCGACGCGCCGCCGCTGCCGAAGTCGGTGCCCGGCGACCTCCTGCAACGGCGTCCTGACGTGCGCGAGGCGGACGAGCGGATGCGCGCGGCGGCGCTGCGCACCTCGCTCGCCAAGGACCAGCTCTTTCCGAACCTCACCTTCGTGCCGGCGCTGGGCATTGCGCGCGAGGTGGCTCCCGGGGTCGGGCTCGTCAGCCTGATCCCGCTGATCCTGGCGCCGCAGCAGCAGACCACCACCACCAACTACTGGTCGCTCGGCGCGAACCTCGACCAGCCGGTGCTCGACATCCCGCGCCTGCTGGCCGACGCCAAGGCGCAGGGCGCCCGCACCGAGCAGGCGGTCATCGCCTACGAGCAGGCGGTGAAGAACGCCTATGGCGACGCCGAGAACGCGATGGTGCTGCTGGCGTCCGACGAGCGGCGCGTGACGATTCTCGCGGAAGGCGAGGCGCGCGCGCGCCGCGCTTACGACGACGGGCGGCTTCGCTATAATCTCGGCATCGACGACATAACCTCGGTCCTCTCGGCCGAGCAGACCTGGCGCACCAACCGAACCCTGCTCACAGGACAGCGGGTGCAGGCGTTGCGTCGCGCAATCCAGACCTATAAGGCGCTCGGCGGCGGATGGGACTACGCAACGACACAACAAGCCTCCCGTTCGCCATGAAACGGCTCGCACCGATGACGAAATGGGGGATGGCGGCCGCCATGGCGGCCATGCTGACGGCCGGCCTGGCGGCGTGCGCCGCCAAGGCGCCGCCGCCGGCTGCGCAGGACGCACGCTCGGTCAGCGTGGTGCGCGTCCAGCTGAAGCCGATCGCCGGCGGCATCGTCACGTCGGGCGTCCTGATCCCGCGCAACGAGGTCGCCATCAACCCCGACCTCTCCGGCTACCGGGTCTCCAGGCTCTATGTCGACGAGGGCGACTGGGTGAAGGCCGGCCAGCCGCTTGCGGAGATGGATTCCTCGATCCTGCGGGCCCAGCTCGACCAGCAGCTGGCCCTCGCCGCCCAGCAGAAGGCCAACGCCGCCGAGCGCGAAAAGGAGGCGGCGCGGGTGCGCGGCCTCGACAATCAGGGCGTCATCGCCGAGGAGCAGCTGCAGCAGCGCTTCTATGCGGCGAGCGCCGCCCAGGCCACCGTCAACGCCCAGATGGCGTCGGTGAAAGAGATGCAGACGCGCCTGGCGCACATGATCGTGCGCGCGCCGGTGTCTGGCCTCGTCATCAAGCGCAACGTCAATCTCGGCGACATCTCCGGCGGCGCGGCGCAGCCGTGGTTCCTGATGGCGCAGGACGGCCAGATCGAGCTGAACGCCGACGTGGCCGAGGCCGACTTCGGCAAGATGCACCCGGGCGTGCGCGCCAAGGTGACGCTCGCCGACGCCTCCACCGCCGACGGCGTGGTGCGGCTGGTCAGCCCCAGCGTCGACACCAATTCGCGGCTCGGCAAGGTGCGCATCAGCCTGCCGGTGCGTCCCGACATCCGCTCCGGGGGCTACGCCCGCGCCAGCTTCGTCGACCTGACGCGCGCGGTCGCGTCGGTGCCGGAGACGGCGGTCCGCTATGACGCCAACGGCGCCTCCGTAATGGTGGTCGGCGCCGACAATCGACTCTCGCAAGTCCCGGTGAAGACCGGCGACCGCGGCGACGGCTACGTCGAGCTGCTTTCGGGGCCGCCGCCGGGCACGGTGGTGGTGGCGAAGGCCGCCGCGCAGTTCCTGCCGGGCGACCACGTAACCCCGGACTGGGTGGTGGCGGCGGCCGGGCCATGAGCCTTTTCCACCCGCACCACGGCCCGACGCCGGCGCACCAGTTGCGCATCTCGGCCTGGGCGATCCGGAACCCGACTCCGGTCGCGGTGCTGTTCCTCGGCCTCGTGATCGCCGGGATGCTCTGCTACCTGACGCTGCCGATCAAGAACTTCCCCAACGTCGAGTTCCCGGTGGTGATCGTCGACGTCACCCAGTCCGGGGCGGCGCCGTCCGAGCTCAAGAACCAGGTCACCCGGCCGGTGGAGGACGCGCTCGCCGGCATCGCCGATGTGCAGACCATCGCCTCGACTGTCAGCCAGGGCGACTCCTCGACCCGCATCCAGTTCAACATCGGCACCAACATGATCAAGGCGACGGACGACGTCCGCGCCAAGGTCGAGGCCGTGCGCGCCCAGCTGCCCCGCGAGATCGATCCGCCGACCGTGTCGCGGTTCGACTTCGACGACCAGCCGATCATCACCTACGCGGTCTCGCCGGCGCCCGGCCAGACCATGTCGGACGCCGACCTGTCGTGGATCGTCGACAACGACGTCGCGCGCGCGCTGCAGGGCGTCGGAGGCGTGGGCCAGGTGAGCCGCGTCGGCGGTGTCGACCGCGAGATCAACGTCATCATCGACCCGGTGCGGATGGCCGCCCAGGGGGTCACCGCGCCGGAGGTCAACCAGGCGCTGGCCGAGGTCAGCCAGGACGCCGCCGGCGGGCGCGTGCAGATCGGCGGGCGCGAACAGATACTGCGGGTGCTGGGCGCGGCGACCACGGTCGACCAGGTGCGCGCGATCTCGCTGCCGGCTACCGGCGGGCGGTTCGTCAAGCTGTCGGACGTCGCCGACGTCGGCGACGGCACCGCCGAGGTGCGCTCCGAGGCCTACTACGACGGCCGCCCGGTGGTCGGCTTCCAGGTGACCAAGAACAAGGAAGCCAGCGACGTCCAGACCGAGGATGGCGTCGACCAGGCCCTTCACGAAATGGTCTACGGCGCGAAGGCCGGCTTCGGCTCGCCGGCGCGCCCGCCCACCCATCCCGACATCCGCATCCGCAAGATCGTCTCCCAGGTCGAGTCCACGCGCGGGGGCTTCAACGCCACGCGCGAGACCATGCTGGAAGGCATGCTGCTGGCCGCCTTGGTGGTCTGGCTCTTCCTGCGCGACTGGCGGGCCACCGCGGTCACCGCGGTGGCGATGCCGGTCTCGCTGATCCCGACGTTCGCCTTCATGGCTCTGGCAGGCTTCAGCCTCGACCTGGTCTCGCTGCTGGCGCTGACGCTGGTGATCGGCATCCTCGTCGACGACGCGATCGTCGAGATCGAGAACATCGAGAAACGGGTGCACGCCGGGATGCGGCCCTATGCGGCCGCGATGGAGGGCGCGGACCAGATCGGCCTGGCGGTGGTGGCGACGACGTCGGCCATCGTGGTGGTGTTCGCGCCGGTCTCGTTCATGCCCGGCATTCCCGGCCAGTTCTTCAAGGAGTTCGGCCTGACCGTCTCGGTGGCCGTGCTCTTCTCGCTGGTGGTGGCCCGCCTCTTGACGCCGCTGCTCGCCGCCTACTTCCTGAAGCCGAAGCCGGCCAGGCCGCGCGCGCCGCTGCCCAGGATCTATGTCAGTTCCCTGCAATGGGCGCTGGACCACCGGATCGTCTCCGTCGTGCTCGGCGGCTTCATCTTCTTCCTGTCGGTCTATCTGGCCATCGCCGTGGTGCCGAAGGGCCTGCAGCCGGAAGAGAACCCCAACTTCTATCAGGTCGAGTTGCAGACGCCGCCGGGCTCGACCATCGACGACACCCGCGCCGCCCTCAAGCGCGTCGCCCACCTGCTGGCCTCGCAACGCGAGACCCAGCACGTATTCACGGCGATCGGCGCGGGCGGCGGCGGCAATGGGCCCGGCGCGGTAGGCGGCTCCGGCGTCACCTACGCGGTGGCCGTCGCGGTGCTGAACCCGCACCGCACGGCCTCGGTCTCCGACATCCGCGATCGCCTGCGGCCGGCCCTGCACGCCATCCCCGATGCGCGCGTCACCTTCCAGGGCAGCGGGTTCGGCGGCGCGACGGTCCAGGTGCCGCTCTCCAGCGACACCGGCGTCGGCCTCGACGCTGCGGCGCTGGAGCTGCAGCGCGAGATGGCCGGCCTGCACACCCTCGCCGACCCCAGGCCGGCGACCGAGCCGCCATCGCCGGAGATCATCATCAGGCCCCATCCCGAGGATGCGGCCCGCCTCGGCGTCAGCGCCGAAAGCATCGCGCAGATCGCCCGCGTCGCCACCGTCGGCGACATCGACGCCAACGTCGCCAAGCTGGACGTGGGCGATCGCCGCATTCCGATCCGCGTGCGCCTGCCCGAGACGGCGCGCAGCAATCTGCCGATGCTCAAGGATCTGCGCGTGCCGACCGCGAACGGCGGGCTGACCGCGCTGGACACCGTCGCCGACGTCTACTTCCAGGCGGGTCCGGCCCAGATCACCCGCTACGATCGGCGCGACGACATCATCATCAACGCCGATCTCACCAACGGCGCCAAGTTCAGCGACGCCTATCGGGATATCAGCCAGCTGCCGATCATGAAGCATCTGCCGCCCGGCGTGATCTGGGAGCAGAACTTCTCGAACCAGCAGGCCCAAAACCAGCTGTTCAGCGGTTTCGTCGTCGCGCTGTTCGCCGGCATCGCGCTGGTCTACGGCGTGATGGTGCTGCTGTTCGGCAGCTTCTTCAAACCGGTGACCATCCTTTCGGCGCTGCCGCTGTCGCTCGCCGGCGCCTTCATCGCGCTCCTGATCTGGAAGTCGGAGCTGTCGATCCCGTCGATGATCGGCCTCTTCATGCTGATGGGCATCGCCGCCAAGAACTCCATCCTGCTCGTGGAGTACGCCATCGAGCGCGAGCGCTCCGGCGCCAGCCAGCGCGAGGCGCTGATGGAAGCCTGCCGCGAGCGCGCCCGGCCGATCGTGATGACGACGCTGGCGATGATGGCGGGCATGTTCCCCACCGCGCTCGGCCTCGGCGTCGGCTCGGAGTTCCGCCAGCCGATGGCGGTAGCGGTGATCGGCGGCCTGATCACCTCGACGGCGCTGTCGCTGGTGCTGGTGCCGGTGGTCTACGAGATCGTCGACGACTTCGAGTCGTGGCTTCGGCCCAAGCTCGCGCGCCTGATCACGCCGCGCGACGGGCCGGCCGACCCCGCACACGAGTATGAGCACGGTCGTGGGCCGCCGTCTGAGCCCAAGCCGCTGGTGGCCGAATAGCCGCGCCAGCCGCCGCCGCGCCGGCCGCCGGGTCCGCCCTCCAGCGGTCGGCGACGCGGATCATGTTCTTCGTGATCGGCCTCGCCGCCGGCGCCTGGGCGCCGCTCGCCCCGCTCGCCAAACAGCGGCTGGCGCTCTCGGACGGCGCGTTCGGCGTGACGCTGCTCTGCCTCGGCGTCGGCTCGATCGTCGCCATGCCGCTGGCGGGCGCGCTCGCCGCCCGCTTCGGCTGCCGCGCGGTGCTGGGCGTCGGCGGGGCCGCGATCGGGCTCTGCTACCCGCTGCTGGCGCTGGCGCCGGGCGCGCCGGCGCTTGGCGCGGCGCTCTTCGTGTTCGGCGCCAGCCTCGGCTCGGTCGACTGCGTGATCAACATGCAGGCGATCGTGGTGGAGCGGCAGAGCGGGCGGCCGCTGATGTCCGGCTTCCACGCGCTCTACAGCCTCGGCGGCGCGGCCGGCGCTGGCGCAGCCAGTGGCCTCGTCGGCGCCGGCGGCTCCGCGCTGGCGGTGACGCTGGCGACCGCCGCGGTCATGCTGGCGGCGACCTTCATCGCGCGCCCAGGGCTGATCGCCGCGCGGACCGATGCGCCCGGCCCGGCCTTCGCGCTGCCGCACGGCGCGGTGCTGCTGATCGGGGCGCTCTGCTTCGTGGTGTTCCTCACCGAGGGCTCGGCGCTCGACTGGAGCGGCGTGCTGCTGCGCGACGTGCGCGGCGCGGCCCCCGCGCAGGCCGGCCTCGCCTACGCCGCCTTCTCGATCACCATGACCGGCGGCCGGCTGGTCGGCGACCGGGTGGTGGCGCGGCTGGGGCTGGTGCGCACGGTGATGCTGGGTGCGCTGACCGCCGCGGCCGGTCTGGCGGCGGCCGCGCTGGCGCCATCCTGGATACTCTCGGCCGCCGGCTACGCGCTGGTCGGGGCCGGCTGCGCCAACATCGTGCCGGCGCTGTTCACGCTGACCGGCCGGCAGACCTCGATGCCCGAATCCAGCGCGGTCGCCGCGGTCTCGGTGCTGGGCTACGCCGGCATCCTGGCGGGCCCGGCCGGGATCGGCCTCGTCGCCAACCTCGCCAGCCTGCCGATCGCGCTGCTGGTGGTCGCCACGATGCTGCTCAGCGTGGCGGCCAGCGCCACGCAGCTGCGGCCCGCGAGCGCTTAGGTCGAGGGCGTGGACAGCCCTGCGAGAAGCGGAGCGTACGCGGCGAGCCTGCGGGACACGAACTCTGTGAAGAGCCGCACGCGCTTCGTCTTGCGTGTCTCCCCCTGTGTGAGCAGCCAGAGCGTTCCGTAGAGATGCAGGTTGGCGCCCGGCGCCCTCACCAGAAGGGGGTCGGCATCTCCAACGAAGCACGGCAGTGTCGTCATCCCGAGGCCTTGCCGTACTGCAGCGATCTGCGCCTCGGCGTCCGTGGTCCTGAACGGCGCCCCCGCGGCACGAACCTCGCCCTCGCGGATCCAGTCCGGAATTCCATGATCGCTGATGACGATCCACCGGATGGGATCAGGCGCGCCCGCCCGCCACGCGGCTAGTCGATCGCGGGACAGGTAGACGCCGCCGAACAGTTCCGGTCCCTTCAGGCCGTGAAGGTTGAGCGGCAGGGTCTTGCGATCGTAGACGACGCGGATCGCGACGTCTGCCTCTCGGTTGGTAAGATTCGCCAGCTCGCCGGACGGCAGGATCTCCATCTCGATGTCCGGATACAGACGCGCGAAATCGGCGAAGTCGGGCATTAGCAAGTGTGTCGCGAGCGGCGGCGCCAGTGTCACTCGCAAGAGGCCGCGTACGCCCTGGTCGTGGCCGAAAACGCGCGTCTCCAGGCTGTTCGACGACGCCTCCATCTGCTCGGCGAACTCGAGGACCTCCTCGCCCGCAGCCGACAGGCGGTAGCCCGAAGGCAGCTTTTCGAAGAGGCGCACCCCGAGGCGCTCTTCGAGCCGGGCGATGCGTCGCAGCACCGTCGAGTGGTTCACGCCCAGGCGCTCGGCGGCAGCCCGCACCGAGCCTCCGCGCGCGACGGCAAGAAAGTAGCGAACGTCATCCCAGTCGATCATGGTGCATCCGACGCCACAGGGTCTGCCTTCCAGAGCCTGTGTCCGACACCATCGAACATCCTCGGCGCCTGTGCCGGCAAGTACGGGCCCGCTTCCGAACGGCGGACACCGATCGTCGCGGCCGGCGTCAGTCGTCGGCCGGATCGATTTCGCACCACCGATGTGCGCGCTTCCGCACTCAACGCCTGACGCCCGCAGACCCATGTCGAGGCTCCCCGGGGGCATCCCCGAACGACCAGAGACGGAGCCGGAAGGAGCAGCCATGGGAAAGCTTGAGGGTAAGGTGGCGGTCATCACGGGTGGCGCGACCGGCATCGGGCGCGCCGCGGCAAGGCGCTTCATCGAGGAGGGCGCCTTTGTCTTCATCTTCGGCCGCCGGCGGGAAGCGCTCGACGCTGCTGTCGCCGACCTCGGGCCCAATGCCCGCGCGGTGAAGGGCTCGGTCTCCGATCTGGCCGACCTCGACCGACTCTACGCGGCGGTGAAGGCCGAGCGAGGAACCCTCGACATCGTCTTCGCCAATGCCGGGGCGGGAAGCCGGCTTCCGCTCGGCCAGATTACCGCCGAGCACATCGACGAGATCTTCGACACCAACGTCAAGGGCTCGATCTTCACGGTCCAGAAGGCGCTGCCGCTGATGGGCGAGGGCGGTTCAATCATCCTGACCGGATCGAGCGCCGGCGCTACGGGCGCCCCCGCGATGAGCGCTTACAGCGCGAGCAAGGCGGCCGTGCGCAACCTTGCGCGGACCTGGGCGGAGGACCTGAAGGGCGCCGGCATCCGGGTGAACGTGCTGTCGCCCGGGCCGACGGCGACCGAACTCGCAAAGGAGGCGCTGGGCGAGGCGGGCATGAAGGCCTTCGCATCGATGAATCCGCTCCAGCGCATGGCCGATCCGGCGGAGATCGGAGCGGTGGCCGCCTTTCTCGCATCGCCGGACAGCAGCTTCATGACCGCCAGCGAGGTCGCTGTCGACGGCGGCCTGGCGCAAGTCTGACGCGCCGCGCCCGACCGATCACTCCAGTGGTCCGACATGCGTAAATCGACGGAAGGCAATCAAATGGAACAAGCTCTTAAAGGAAAGACTGCTCTCGTCACCGGCGCATCGCGTGGCATTGGCCGCGCCATCGCCGAACGTCTGGCAAAGGAGGGCGCCACGGTCGCGCTGACCTACAACGCCAGCAAATCCGGTGCGGACGAGGCGGTCGCGGCCATCGAGAAAGGTGGAGGCGCCGCGTTCGCGATCCGCGCGGACCTCGTCGACCCCGCGACCGTCCCCGCCTTGTTCGAGAGACTCGACGACGAGTTCACCAGGCGCAACGGAAGCAAAGCCCTCGACATTCTGGTCAACAACGCTGGCAATTCCGGCTGGGTCGGCTTCAAGGACGCGACGCCGAGCAGTTGGGACGCCGTGATCGCGGTCTACGCCCGCGCGCCCTTCTTCATCGTTCAGGCCGCCCTGGATCGGCTCGCCGACGGCGGACGCATTATCAACATCTCTTCCGCGGCCGCCACGAAGCCCGTAACAGCCGCGCCCGTCTACTCGATGGCCAAAGCGGCCATCAACAACCTGACACATGCGCTCGCGTCCGAGCTGGGACCGCGCGGAATCACCGCGAACGCCGTGGCGCCGGGCTACACGCGAACGGACGCGAATGCGGCCTTGCGGGAGAGTCCCGATCTCGTAAGGGCGGTCGAGGCCGAAATCGCGCTGGGCCGCTTTGGCGAGCCTTCGGAAATCGCCGCGGTCGTGGCGTTCCTGGCCTCCGATCAAGGCCGCTGGGTGACCGGCCAGACGATCGAGGCGAGCGGCGGCTACAGGCTCTGACCGCGCCGACCTGGTCGAGGGAATGGAAAAATCGGTATGAGCACCGAGACGAACGTCCAGACCGTGAAGGACTTCTTCGCCGCGATCGGCCGCGGCGACAGGGAGGGTCTGCTGTCGCTGGTCGCCGAAGACGTCGAGTGGATCATTCCGGGCAAGGACTGGCCGCTGGCCGGCACGCGCCGCGGGCATGCGGGATTGGCGGATCTGCTCGCGACGGCGTCCAGGACGATCGAAACGTCCACGGAACCGCGGGAGTTCGTCGCGCAGGGCGACCGGGTCCTGGTCGTCGGCTTCGCCAGGGGGAAGATCAAAGCCACGAACAAGACGTTCGAGGACGACTGGATCTTCGCCATCACGGTCCGGGACGGCAGACTGACGCGCATCCGGGAATACATCGACACGCAGGCCCTTGCGCGGGCCTCGCAGATCGATGCGTCTGGGCTGGCGTAGCGCTGGGCGCCAGCTGCACCCGGCCTTAGGCGCACACAGCCTAGGCTTCGGTCCTGGTGATGCGGCCGGCGCGGGCGCGGCGGTCGTTGGGGCCGGAGTATTCGTTCTCCAGGTAGGTGCTGCGCGCCGTGTCCAGCACCTGCTGCCCGCCGCGCAGGCCGCGGGTGCGGGCGGTCTGGGCGATCAGGTGGGCGTCGACGCCGGTCGGCGGCCGGTAGGGGCTGGTCGGCGGCGGCGCCGGCGGGGCGACATTGACCGTGACGTTGACGGTCGGCTGCGGCGGGGTCTCGCCGTCCGCCTTCGGGCGTTCGCGCTTCACGAGCCTCACGGGCCGGATCGGATCAATCGGTCCCATGTGCGCTTTCCAAGCAAGATCGGCGCCGCGCCGGGATGACGCAGGCCCGCACGATGACTCACTCAGGGATTCGCCGCCAGCCAAGCCGCCATGCGCTCGAGAAAGGACAGCGCCTGGGCGAACTCCGCCGCATCGAACGCCTGGCGCACCGCCTCGATCCGCGGGCGCACGGCGGCCAGCGCCGTCCGCCGCGCCTCGGCGCCCGCCGCGGTGATCGCCACGCGCTTCATCCGCCCGTCCGCCGCGTCCGGCGCCAGCGAGACGAGGCCGCGCGCCTCGAGCCGCTGCAGGGTGTGGGTCATGGCCGGCTTGGAGAGCCGCAAGGCCGTTGCGAGCTCCACCGGCGTCGGCGGCGACGGCGCGGCCGCCAGCCGCTCCAGCACCGCCAGGCCCGCAGCCGACAGCGCGTCCGCCAGCGCCCGCTCCAGCCGCAGCGCCGCCAGCCGCTCGACCTGCCCGATCCGGGCGAAGAAGGCGACGTCCGCCCGCTCGCGCAGCTCCGCCATCGAAGGATGTCTCCGGAGTTAGTTCGCTATCGAACTATCAGTCGTTCGATAACGAACTATCTACGCGCCGCCGCCTCGATCTCCTCCAGTCCGCGCCGCGCCAGGCCGTCGGCGCGCTCGTTGAGCTCGTGGCCGGCGTGGCCCTTGACCCAGCGCCAGTCCACCTCGTGGCGCAGCCGCGCGGCGTCGAGCTTGCGCCAGAGGTCCTCGTTCTTCACTGCGCCCTTGGTCATCGTGCGCCAGCCGCGCGCCTTCCACAGCGACAGCCACTCGGTGATGCCGCTCTGCACGTACTTCGAGTCCGTGTGCAGCTCGACCCGGCACGGCCGCTTCAGCGCCTCCAGCGCCTCGATCGCGGCGGTCAGCTCCATGCGGTTGTTGGTGGTGGCGCCCTCGCCGCCCCAGATCTCGCGCTCGTGCGCGCCACTGATCAGCACGGCGCCCCAGCCGCCCGGCCCCGGATTCCCGCGGCAGGCGCCGTCCGTATAGATCACCACCTCGGGGGACATGCGGCTCATCAAATCTCGTCGAACAGGTGGATGCCGGCGCGGTGCACGGCGAGCTTGCGCTCGTATTCGAGCGGGTCCTTGGGTCGCACCAGGGCGCCCGCCGGCGTCGCGCCCCAGTCGTGCAGGCGGGTGAGGAAGAAACGCAGCGCTGCGCCGTGCGCCAGCAGCGGCAGCGTCGCCCGCTCCGCCGGGCTCAATCGCCGCCGGCTCTCGTAGCCGGCCACGAACGCCCGCGCAGCGGTGACGTTGAAGCTGCCGTCCGGCTCGAAGCACCAGGCGTTGAGCGCGATGCCGATGTCGTAGGCGAGCTGGTCGTTGGCAGCGAAATAGAAGTCGATGGCGCCGGCGAACGCCTCGGCGCGGAAGAACACGTTGTCGGGGAAGTAGTCGGCGTGGATGACGCCGTCCGGCAACCCGTCGGGCCAATCCTCCAGCACGCGCAGCAGGTCGCCCTCGACGGTGGCCGCGAGGCCCGGTTTCAGCGCCTCGGCCGCGCCCCGCAGCGGCTCGAAGAGGCCGATCCAGGCCTGGTGGCCGAGGTCGTTGGCGCGCGTCCCGGTGAACCCGTGGCCTGCCTCGTGCAGCCAGGCGAGCCCACGGCCGGCCTCGCGGCAGTGGGCGGGCGTCGGCCGGCGCACCGAGAGCCCGGTGAGGAACGAGACGATGGCGGCCGGCTTGCCGCGCAGCTCGCCGATCAAGCGCCCCTGCCGATTCGGGATCGGCGTGGCGCTCGGAAAGCCGTGCTGGGCCAGGTGCTGCATGAAGCCGAGGAAGAACGGCAGGTCGGCCGCGCGAACCCGCCGCTCGTAGATGGTCAGGAAGAAGCGGCCGCGGTCGGTCTCCAGCAGGAAGTTGGAGTTCTCGACGCCCTCGGCGATGCCCTTGAACGAAAGCGGCGCACCGATGTCGTATTCGCGCAGGAAAGCCGCCAGCTCGTCGTCGCTGATGTCGGTGTAGACCGCCACTCAGAGCTCCGGCGGCGAAGAGCGGCGGGCCGGATCGATCGGGCTCATCAGCCCGACCGGATTGCCGTCCGGGTCCTCGACGATCGCGTACCTGGCGCCCCAGAACGTGTCGTACGGCGGCTGCAGCCCTTGCGCGCCCTCGGCCAGCAGCGCCGCCCAGAGCGCGTCGACCGCCTCGCGGCTCTCCAGCCCGACGCCGATCACCACCCGCCCGCGCTCGGCGGCAAAGCCGGCGTTGTAGGCGCGCGCCAGCCTCTCGCTGTCGAACTCCAGGTCCACGTCGCCGCCGGTCTCGGCCTTGACGTGATGACTGTGGCCGCCGCTCTCCGCGACGGCGCCCTCCGGGATGTCGAGGCCGAGCCGCCGGTAGAAGCCGAGGCTCTCGTGCATGTTGCGCACGACGAGATTGACCTGATTGAACCGCGCCAAGGCCGCCTCCCAAAACTCGCTGCCGGTCGAATCGCCTGCCCCAGGGAGCAAGGTCAAGGGCAGCGAGGTCAAGGGCGCCGAGGTCAAGCGGAGGTCAGGTATTCGGCCCTGAGATCGGCGCTGGAGCGGACGCCGACGTCGGCGAGCCCGTCCTTCAGCCAAGCGCCCGCGGCGCGCCGGCCACGCTCCTTGAGGTCGCTGAGGAACGACCAGTCGGTGTTGAACTTGGTGTCGGCCGACAGGTCCTGCAGCCAGCGGTCGGCGCCGATCCCGTGGACCAGCATGCGCCGGTACGCCTTGCGCGCCTTCGCCGTCAGCATGCCCTGCTCGATCAGCTTGTCGACGAAAAAAACCGCCCGCAGCTCGGCGGTGAGCGGCGCGTTGAAGGTGATCTCGTTGAGCCGGTCGAGGATCTGGGCGGGCGTCTTGGGGGTCTGGCTGCGGACGAACGGGTTGAGGTTGACGATCAGGATGTCGCTCGGCGTCTCGTCGTAGAACAGCGGCCACAGCGCCGGATTGGCGAGGAAGCCGCCGTCCCAGTAAGGCTCCCCGTCGATCTCCACCGCCTGGAACAGCTGCGGCAGGCACGCCGAGGCCAGCAGATGCTCGACGGTGAGCCCGCCGGTGCGGAAGACCTTCAACTGGCCGGTGCGCACGGCGGTCGCCGACACGTAGAGTTTGACGGGCGAGCGCTCGCGCAGGACGGCGAAGTCCACCACGCCGCTGATCGCATCGCGCAAGGGGTTGAAGTTGAACGGGTTGAAGTCGTAGGGCGAGAAGCCCGTCGAGAAGTTCTGCGCCCAGCTCTCGGCGGCGCGCCAGCCGGGCGTGGCCCTCAGCCAGCCGGCGAACACGTCCGTCCACATGCCCGACTTGCCGAACGGCGCCCCGGACGCGTCGCTCACCGCGCGCCAGAAAGCTTCGAGCTTGGCGCGCGCGCCAGCCGCGCCGCCCTCGGCGAGCCCTGCTGCCGTCACCACTGCGTTCATCGCGCCGGCCGAAGCGCCGGTGATGGCCTTGATCTCCAGCCGCCCGTCCTCGAGCAGCCGGTCGATCACGCCCCAGGCGAAGGCGCCGTGCGCGCCGCCGCCCTGCAGGGCGAGTGAGATAGGCGTCGCCGCGGCCGGCGGCGACGGCGCCTTGTTCAAGGGCGGCAACGGATCACGCCGCGGTCCAGCCGCCATCGATGGAGAGCGCCGCGCCGTTGGCCGAGGCGCCGAGGTCGCTGACGAGGTAGAGCATCAGGCCGGCCAGCTCGTCGAACTCGACGAACTTCTTGGTCGGCTGGGCGGCCAGGATCACGTTCCGCATCACCTCGTCTGGGCTGATGCCGCGCGCCTTCGCCTGGTCGGCGATCTGCGCCTCGACCAGCGGCGTCTTCACGTAGCCGGGGCAGATCGCGTTGCAGGTGATCCCGTGTTCGGCCACTTCCAGCGCCACGGTCTTGGTCAGGCCCAGGAGGCCATGCTTGGCGGCGACGTAGGCGGACTTGAACGGCGAGGCGACCAGCCCGTGCGCGGAGTCGATGTTGACGATCCGCCCGCGCCCCTGCGCCTTCATGATCGGGATCGCCGCGCGCGTCGTGTGGAACGCCGAGGTGAGGTTGATCGCGATGATCTGGTCCCACTTCTCGGGCGGGAACTCATCGACCGGCGCCACGTGCTGGACGCCGGCGTTGTTGACCAGGATGTCCAGGCGTCCGAGCTCGCGGCGCGCGAAGGCCACCATGTCGGCGATCTCGGCGGGCTTGGTCATGTCGGCGCCGTGGAAGAGCACGCGCACGCCGGTCCTGGCGGCGAGGTCCGCGCGTTCCTTCTCGATCGCCGCGGGATCGCCGAAGCCGTTCAGCACGACGTCGACGCCCTCGGCGGCGAGGCGGCTGGCGAGCGCCTGACCGATGCCGCTGGTCGAGCCGGTGACGATCGCCGCGCGCCCCTGCAGACCGTATCCGCTCGCCATCGCCAAGACTCCTATGCTGCAGTGCAGCACGTCTAGACCGCGGGCTGCGTCGGGGCAACCCAGGCGGATGGACAGGCGGCGATATCGGCGCCAGCGTTCGCGCAAAACACGGGGGAGGCGAGGAATGCGATTCGCCGCCGTCTTCGTCATCGCGCTGGTCGGCGCGGGGCTCGCCGCCTGCAAGCCGGCCGCGCCGACGCTGGATCCGGCCGCCGAGCCGATCGCGCGGGCGCTCTACGACGAGGTGCGCCGCGGCGCCGACCTCGGCGCCGATCCCCACCTCGCGCACGAGCTGAAGAACCCCACCACCGAGGCGGAGATCGCCCAGTTCAGGACGATCATCCCCGACGATGCGCCCGCGCCGCCCGTGCTGAAGTCGTGGGACGTGCAGACCGACAGTACGGGCACGACCACCCGCCTCACCCACCTCTACCGCTACGGCGATCGCGTCATCGTCGCCCAGACCGCCCTCTTCAAATCCCCCAGCGGTGTCGAGCCGGTGATCGTCGGCTTCCAGGTGAAGCAGGGCGACGGGTCGGACTAGCCGCGCGCCTGACGAGGGCGAGAAGACGTTCGATCCAGGCGCGACCTGGCGCCAGGGGCCGATTTGAGCCGCCGCTTAAGCGACCCTCTTCTCGACCTGCGCAAAGACGCTCAGCTTCAACCAGGCGCCGAGATCGGCGGCGAGCTTGCTGCTCCCCGTGAGCACCAGCCGGCCCGCCGCCGCCGCGCCGCCTATCGGCGTATACCCCAGCCAGATCTCGGTCATCGTCCGCAGATCGGTCGAGACGTAGAGGTCCACCTCGAAACCCGGATCGACCGTGCAGAGGTCGACCGGCTCTTGCGGCTTCACGATCAGCCAGTAGCTGCGCTCGGCGGCCGGCCGGTCGTTGAAGATGAACTCGATGACGCTGCGCCGCGCCGGCATAGGGTCGGTGCTGATGTTGCGGCGCACGTCCCACATCAGCAGATTGGGATCGAGGTTCCTCAGGGTCGCCTCGGTGGTGACCCAGCGCTGACCCCATACGCCGATGGCCTCGATGATGGGACGCAGCTCCCGACCCGCATCCGTCGGGCGATACTCGAACACGCCTGGCTCGCGCACGGCGGCGACGCGTAGGACGATCCCGGCCGCTTCGAGATCCTTCAGCCGTTTGGACAAGAGCGCGGGCGACATGGTGGGCAGGCCGCGCCGCAGTTCGTTGAAGCGACTCGATCCCAGCAACAGCTCGCGCACGACGAGGAGCGTCCAGCGCGAGCAGAGGACTTCCGCCGCCATGGAGACCGGACAGAATTGACCGTAGCCGCCTTCGCGCATGGCGTCCCTCCCGCGCTGCGTCGCGTGCGCCGACTAAAGCCCCCAACGCCCGCGCCGCTCCAGTTCAAAAACTGTACTGGACAGGTTCAGATCCTGAACTGGCCGCGCCGCCGCGCAATATGGCACGCCCTATCGAGCAACAGGGAGATAGCTCATGTCGGTCACGGAACTGCAGCCTGACTATGCCGCGATCAAACTGCGCCAGCAGGCGGTCTGGGGCTCGGGTGACTATGCTGTGCTCGGCGCCACCCTGCAGATTGTCGGTGAGCGCCTGTGCGAAGCGCTGGACCTGCGGGCCGGCAGCAGCGTGCTCGACGTGGCGGCCGGCAACGGCAACGCGACCCTGGCCGCGGCGCGGCGCTTCGCCAACGTCACGTCCACCGACTACGTCGGCGCGCTCCTCGAGCGCGGCAGGGAGCGCGCCGCCGCCGAGCGGCTTAGCGTCGACTTCCGGGAAGCTGACGCCGAGGCGCTGCCGTTCGCCGACGGCGCGTTCGACGTGGCGCTCTCCACTTTCGGCGTGATGTTCACCCCCAACCAGCCGAAGGCGGCCGCGGAGCTGGTTCGCGTGGTGCGCAAGGGCGGCAAGATCGGCTTGGCCAGCTGGACGCCGGACGGCTTCATCGGCCAACTCCTGAAGCTCGTCGGCAAATACGCGCCGCCGCCCGCCGGCCTCAGGCCGTCGATCCGCTGGGGCGACGAGACGGGGCTCCGGGAGCTGTTCCCCGAGCAGGAGATCTCGGCAACGGAACAGACGTTCGTCTTCCGCTACGAGTCGCCCGAGCACTGGCTGCACGTGTTCCGCACCTGCTACGGGCCGCTTAACCGTGCGTTCGCCGGGCTCGACGCCGACAAGGCGGCGGGACTGGAGGCCGATATCCTCGAGTTGATCGAGCGGTCGAAGTCGGCGGCGCACGGCGCCCTTGCGATACCGGCCGCCTACCTCGAGGCGGTGATCGCCAAGGCGTGAGTCTGAGCGGCGGAAGCCCCGCGCCTGGAGCAGGATGGTTTCAGGCGGAATCGCCTGAAAGCTGAATCCTGCCCTAGATTCAAAAGTGTAGATCGCGATCCAGCGTTCAAGCTGAACCCATCGCGATCTAGAACAGCACGCGCGGGTTCATGATCCGCTTGGGGTCGAGCGCGGCGCGGATCGCGCGCTGGGCTTCCACCTCGACGGGGCTCTTGTAGCCCAGCGCCTCGGCGGTCTTCATCGTGCCGAGGCCGTGCTCGGCGGAAATCGAGCCTTCCAGCGACATGACGATGTCGTGCACCACGTGCGCCGCCGCATCGCGCGCGGCGTTGTGCGTGGCCGCATCGCCGCCCGGCGCGGGCAGGATGTCGTAGTGGATGTTGCCGTCGCCGACGTGCCCGAAGGCGTCGACGCGCACGCCCGGCCAGCGCGCCTGCAACGCCGCCCCGGCCGTTTCGACGAACTCGGCGATCCGCGAGACCGGCACGGCCACGTCATGTTTCCAGGCCGCGCCCTCGCTCTTCTGCGCGGCCGACTGGTTCTCGCGCAGCGCCCAGAACGCCTTGGCCTGATCGCCGGTCTGGGCGATGGCGGCGTCGGAGACCAGTCCGCTCTCCATTCCGGCCGCCAGCACCCGCTCGATCGCCGATTCAGCCGCGCCCGGCTCGCCCGAGGCGATCTCGATCAGCACGTACCAGGGCGGGCGGCTTTCCAGCGGCTCGCGGCTGCCGGGGATGTGGCGCAGGGCGAGCTCGATGCCCAGCCGGCTCATCAGCTCGAAGCTCTCGACGGCGCCGCCGGAGGCCTCGTTCGCCTCGCCGAGCAGCTTCACCGCGGCCGCCGGGCTCTCGACGCCGGCGACCCCCACGGCGCGCGAGATCAGCACCGGGAACAGCTTCAGCGCCGCTGCGGTGACGACGCCCAACGTGCCCTCCGCGCCGATCAGCAGCTGCTTGATGTCATAGCCGGTGTTGTCCTTCCTCAGCCGCTTCAGCCCATTCCACACCTCGCCGTTCGGCAGCACCGCTTCGACGCCCAGCACCAGCTGGCGCATCGTGCCGTAGCGCAGCACCGCGACGCCGCCGGCGTTGGTGGAGATCAGTCCGCCGATGGTCGCCGAGCCTTCGGAGGCCAGGCTGAGCGGAAAGCGCCGGCGCGCCTCGGCCGCCGCATCGTGCGCCTCGGCCAGCGTCAGCCCGGCCTCGGCCACCAGCACGTCGTCGGCGGTGTTCACCTCGCGCACCGCGCGCATGCGCTCCAAGGAGAGCAGGATCTCTCCCTGCGGGATCTGCCCGCCGACCAGCCCGGTGTTGCCGCCCTGCGGGGTGATCGCGGTCCCGGACGCAGCGCAGACGCCGACAATGGCCGCAACCTCTGCGGTGGTCTTCGGCAGCGCCAGCAGCGGCGTCGTCCCGCTCCAGCGGTCGCGCCACTCGACCAGCTTCGGCGCCAGCCGGTCCGGGTCGACGCTCCAGCCGCCCTCGCCCAGCACGCTCTTCAGGCGCGAGATCACGTCGGCGGGAACGGGGGCGGTCATGCGCCGAAGATACAGGCTGGCGGGCGCCGGGTCAGCCCACGTAGCCGGCGGCGCGGCGCAGGCGGTCGTTGATGGCTTCGCCAAGGCCATCGTCGGGGATCGGGGCGACGGCGATCGCGGCGGGGTTCAACGCGTCGGCGGCGCGCAGGTAGGCGAACAGGCGCGCGGCGGCCTCGGCGAGGTCGCGGGTCGGGCTGAGGTTGAAGACGCGCGGACCCTCGGGCGCGGCGCCGAACGCGAGGAACGCCTCGCCGGGCATGGGCTTGTCAGCGTTCAGGCGCATCGGGGCAGCCGGCGCGTAGTGGCGGGCGAGGCGGCCGGGCGAGCGGGCGGCGTCGGCCTCCGCCTCGGCGAGCCGGCCGATCAGCCGCTCGATCTGCCCGCGGGTCACCGCGCCGGGACGCAGCAGACGCGGCGGGCCGTCGAGCAGCGAGACCACGGTCGACTCCAGGCCGACGCGGCAGGGGCCGCCGTCGAGCGCGACGGCCGCGGCGGCGCCGGTCTCGGCGACGGCGTCGGCGAGCGTGGTCGGGCTCGGGCGGCCGGAGCGGTTGGCCGAGGGCGCGACGACCGGGCGGCCGAACGCCGCGATCACGGCCTGCGCCAACGGATGGCCCGGCGCGCGCACCGCGACGGTGTCGAGGCCGGCGCGGGCGAGGTCGCAGACAAGCTCGCCTGGCCGGGCCGGCGCCACCAGCGTCAGCGGCCCCGGCCAGAACGCCTCGATCAACTGGCGGGCGCGCGCGTCCAGCTGGGCCACGCGGTCCGCCATCGCCAGGTCCGCGACGTGGGCGATCAGCGGGTTGAAGCGCGGCCGGCCCTTGGCCTCGTAGAGCCGCGCCACCGCGGCCGGATTGGCGGCGTCGGCGGCGAGGCCATAGACCGTCTCGGTCGGCAGGATGACCAGTTGCCCGGCCGCCAGCGCCGCGGC